>CZCB01000214.1_pt1 | contig 49487 bp, 61 predicted proteins | sample 591991 | NCBI WGS metagenome assembly CZCB01 (sample SAMEA3556809, study PRJEB10932) | anaerobic digester metagenome
CCCCGGGGGATATTCCCGTCCAGGGCCGGCTCGTCGCGGCCGAAGGCGATGGAGGCGATGGCGCCAGCGGTGTAGCGGCCCACCCCGGGCAGCTTTTCCAGCTCGTCGCGCGTGGAGGGCAGCCGGCCGCCGTGCTTTTCCATCACCACCTGCGCGGCGCGGTGCAGGTTGCGCGCCCGGCTGTAATAGCCCAGCCCCTCCCAGGCCTGCAGCACCTCCTGCTCACCGGCCCGGGCCAGGTCGGCCAGGGTGGGGAAGCGGGCCATCCACCGCTCGAAGTAGGGGATGACCGTCTCGACGCGGGTCTGCTGCAGCATAATTTCCGACACCCACACCGCATAGGGGTCGGCATGTCCTCGCCAGGGCAGGCGGCGCTGCGAGGTCTGATACCAGTTCAACAGCCGGCGGGCGATCTCTGTCTCCACCCGATCACCCGACCTTCTTAAAATTGAAAACCGTTGGTGGCCTCAACTAATTTAATCGAATAATTCTGCACGAAGTCCTGAAGCTGGTTGTTCAGCCCCACCCACTCGGATGAACCGAGCACCTTGCGTGCCTGCTTGATCGAATCAATCCGGGCGCCGACCATAATCTGCGGCTGGTCGCCGTACACCGTCGCCCAGGCGTCGCTGAGTTCAAAGCCCATGCGCTGCACGCCGGGAATGAACTCGCGGATCACAAACTCAAAGTACTCCTGTTCGCGCTCAGGTGCAATATCCCAGGTGATGATCACTTTGACTGCCAAAGTCGACTCCTTTAGCTGCTCGGGTGATCTAACAGAATCACTTGCGTTTCCTCAGGCAGCGAACTGAGACTGGTTACCTTAAAGGAGGGCACCGGCTCGATCTGCCCCAGCCCCATCTCCTTCAGGAACCGGGAGACCGGGTCCAGCGGGATTTTCAGGCCCGGGGTGGCGTAGTGCATGGGGATGACGATGTTGGGTTCCAGCAGGCTGACCACTTCGGCGGCCTTGGCCGCGTTCAGCCCGCCGTACCCTCCCACCGGAATCAGGGCGATGTGCACCGGGCCAAGGTGTTCCACCTCCGTCTGGGTGGGCACGCGGTCCAGGTCACCCAGGTGAAGGACGTTGATGGAGTTGTAATTGATCAGGTACAGCGTGTTGCGCGGTTCATCCTGGTTGTCCTTGCGGGTGCCGTTGGTCTGCACCCCGGTGATGAACACGCCGCCGATCTCGTACTCGCCCGGCCCGTTGATGACGAAGGGGTCCCCTTTGACGGCCTGCACATGGGTGTGCCCGGGGGACGAATGGCTGACGGTGACAATGTCCGCCTTCAGCTTGAGAGGAGCGTAACCGATCTGGTTGTGGTCGTAGGGATCGCATACCACCGTCGCCAGGCCGCGCTCGGTGATGCGAAAGCAAGAATGTCCGTACCAGTTAATTTCCATGAACCCTCCGTTAACGTACGATTATACCTGAATCCCCCCGGCGCGGGAGCGCAGGAGCTGGCACTGCTCGAGGGGATCGTACAGCGGGTTGAGCGCCCGGGCCGGGGAAAATGGGAGCGCCATCGCGGCTGAAAACTCTTGACTCGCCCCGCAGTTTCTGATACACTTTCGCGCCGTTGCAGGAAGTCATTTTAAGTCTGCGGATAAATCCTTGCCTTCCTCATAGCCCTTTGGTATAATCAAACGCGCTGGATATGCAGATTAACAAACCAATAGGCGCCGACGTAGCTCAATCGGCAGAGCAACCGCCTTGTAAGTGGTAGGTTACGGGTTCGATTCCCGTCGTCGGCTCAGTTGTCGGCTGGCGAGCGAGATTGATCCAAACACCGCGAACAACCTCGCTTGCGAGCCAGCAACGGCTTGACCTGGACGGTTACCCAAGTGGCCAAAGGGGGCTGACTGTAAATCAGCTGGCGCACGCCTTCGGAGGTTCGAATCCTTCACCGTCCACTGGTCGCAAAGACCTACCATACGCCCCGGTCCGCCGGGGCGAACGCAGACGGCAAGCCCTCATAGCTCAGTCGGTAGAGCACGTTCTTGGTAAGAACGGGGTCATGGGTTCAAGTCCCATTGAGGGCTCTTTTTGCCGATAACCACTTGCCTGCCCTTGTGCGCAATGAGGACCTAGGAGAGAAATCATGGGAAAGCAAAAGTTTGACCGCAGCAAGCCCCACCTGAACGTGGGCACGATGGGCCACATCGATCACGGGAAGACCACCCTGACGGCGGCCATCACCAAGTACTGCTCCTTCTTTGGCTCCGGCGAGTTCCACGCCTACGACCAGATTGACAACGCCCCCGAGGAAAAGGCGCGCGGTATCACCATCAACATCTCCCACGTGGAGTACTCCACCCCCAACCGGCACTACGCCCACGTGGACATGCCCGGCCACCGCGACTACATCAAGAACATGATCACCGGTGCGGCCCAGGTGGACGGGGCCATCCTGGTGGTGGCGGCGCCCGACGGGCCCATGCCCCAGACGCGCGAGCACGTTTTGCTGGCCCGCCAGGTGGAAGTGCCCTCCATTGTGGTGTTCCTCAACAAGACCGACCAGATGGACGATCCGGAGCTGCTGGAGCTGGTGGAGCTGGAGCTGCGCGAGATGCTCACCGAGTACGGCTTCCCGGGCGATGAGACCCCCATTGTGCGCGGCAGCGCGCTGAAAGCGCTGGAAAGCACCTCGACCGATCCCGACGCCCCCGAGTACCAGCCCATCAAGCAGCTGTTGGAGGTGGTGGACACCTACATCCCGCAGCCCGAGCGGCCCATGGACAAGCCCTTTATGATGCCGGTGGAAGACGTGTTTTCCATCAAGGGCCGCGGCACCGTGGTGACGGGGCGTGCCGAGCGCGGCGTGATCAAGGTGGGCGACCCGGTGGAGATTGTGGGCCTGCGCGAAGAGTCGATGAGCTCGGTGGTGACTGGCGTGGAGATGTTCCACAAGATGCTGGATCAGGGCCAGGCGGGGGACAACCTGGGGCTGCTGCTGCGCGGCATTGAGCGCACGGACGTGGAGCGCGGCATGGTGATTGCCAAGCCCGGCTCGATCACCCCGCACCGCAAGTTCCAGGCGCAGGTGTACGTGCTGAAGAAAGAGGAAGGCGGGCGGCACAAGCCCTTCTTCAGCGGCTACCGGCCCCAGTTCTACATCCGCACCATGGACGTGACCGGTGAGGTGACCCTGCCGGAAGGTGTGGAAATGGTCATGCCCGGGGATGATGTCTCGCTGACGGCCGAGCTGATCGTGCCGGTGGCCCTCGAGCAGGGCTCCAAGTTCGCCATCCGCGAGGGCGGCCTGACCGTCGGGGCGGGCGTGATCACCAAGATTTTGGACTAGGTAGAAGAAATGGCAAAACAACGCATTCGTATTCGTTTGAAGGCCTATGATCATCGGGTGCTGGACCAGTCTGCCAAGCGGATTGTGGACACAGCCGAGCGCAGCGGCGCGCAGGTGGTGGGGCCGGTTCCTCTGCCTACCAAGGTAGAGCGCTTTACCGTTCGCCGCTCGACGTTCATCGACAAAGACTCGCACGAGCACTTTGAAATCCGCACCCACAACCGCATGATTGACGTTCTGGATCCCGATGCCAAGACCATCGACATGCTGATGCGGCTCAACCTGCCCGCCGGTGTGGACATCGAGATCAAGATCTAACCCTTATCTGTACCTTAAGCCGTAATACGGTCTCAACGCACCGAGAATAGACAATGTGGTAGCGGTTCGCGCCTGGCGCGCTGGAACCGTTACCACATTGTCATGTGTTGACGCGAAAGGGCCATGAACCTCTGGTCAATCTGAGAAACCTGCGGTATAATGGCCCGGTTTGGGACGCTTAGCGTCTCATATTGAGAGGTAGTGCAAGAGAAGCGCTGGCGGCGTGTAAAACCACGATCCCATGCACGCCACAGGCTTACTGACTACACTACGGCCGGGGATGATGCAGCTTAGCCCATGCTGACAGTCCCGTCAAGACGGTATCTTGAACAAAGGAGAATACGTAAAGATGTTGAAAGGGCTCATTGGGAAGAAAATCGGCATGACCCAGATTTTCGATGAAGACGGTGTTGCAATTCCGGTAACACTCATCGAAGCTGGGCCATGCTACGTTACCCAGGTGCGCACGCCTGAAAAAGATGGTTACCAGGCCGTGCAGCTCGGGTTCGGTGAGACAAAGCCAAAGCGCCTGACCGGCGGCCAGCTGGGCCACCTGAAGCGCGGCTCGTTGAGCCTGCCCCCTCTGCGCTACCTGCGCGAGATCCGGGCGAAGAACATTGACGTCGCCGAAGGCGACAAAGTGACTGTGGAAGTCTTTAGTGTTGGCGAGCGGGTCGATGTAGTGGGCACCAGCAAGGGCAAGGGCTTTGCCGGAGCTGTGAAGCGCCACGGGTTCCGCGGCGGCCCCAAGACGCACGGTCAGTCCGACCGCCTGCGCGCGCCGGGTTCGCGCGGCGCGGGCACCACGCCTGGCCGGGTTTACAAAGGTTCGCGTGGGGCCGGTCACATGGGCAATGACCGGGTTACCGCGCAGAATTTGAAAGTGGTCCTGGTGGATGCTGAGCGCAATCTGCTGGGTGTGCGCGGGGCTATCCCTGGTGCACGCGGTGGTCTTGTAGTGATCAAGGAAGCGCGCAAAGCCTGAGGGCCTGCGGTGACCTGCACTAAGGGAGCGAATAAGAAATGGTAGTTGATGTTCTCAATACCAAGGGTGAGAAAGTACGGACGGTGGAACTGCCGGCCTCGATTTTCGAAGCCCCCATCAATATTGATTTGATGCACCAGGCCTACGTTCGCCAGATGGCCAACGCGCGCCTGGGCACCCACGATACGAAAACTCGCCACGAAGTGTCGGGCGGCGGTCACAAGCCCTGGAGACAGAAGGGCACCGGCCGCGCTCGCCAGGGTTCCACCCGCGCCACGCAGTGGAAGGGTGGCGGCCGCGTTCACACGCCCCATCCTCGCTCTTACGCGAAGGATATGCCCCGCAAGATGCGCCGCGCCGCACTGCGCTCGGCGCTGTCTGCCAAGGCTTCTGAAGCGGCCATCGTGGTTGTCGAAGATATTAAGGTTGAGGAACCCAAGACCCGCAGCATGCTCCAGGTGCTCAACAACCTGGTCGGCGATGCGACTGCGCTGATCCTCATCCCTGAAAAAGCCGCCTATGAGAACACCATCCGTTCGGCCAGCAACCTGCCGGACGCGAAGGTCCTGCTGGCGAATTACCTGAATATCCGTGATCTGTTTACGTTCGATAAGGTGGTCCTCCCGATCGCCTCGCTGGACGTCATTCAGAACCACCTCGGATAGGTAGGAGGAAGAAATGGCAACGATTTATGACATTCTCCGCCGGCCGTTGGTGACTGAAAAGTCGAATTATCAGAATAACCGCCTGCACCAGTACGTCTTCGAGGTGGATCCGCGGGTGAACCGGACTCAGGTCAAGGAAGCCGTGGAAGAGCTGTTCGATGTCACGGTGCTGCGCGTCAACATCATCAACGTCCCCGCCAAGCGGACCCGCCGGGCGCGCAGCCGCCGCATGGCCGTTCGCAAGCCCGGGTACAAGAAGGCCGTGGTCACTCTGGCGCCGGAAGACCGGATTGCTATCTTTGAAGGGGTTGAGTAATGGCAATTAAAGTCTACAAACCCGTCACTCCCGGACTGCGCGGGATGACCGGATACACTTTTGAAGAGATCACCAAGAAGAAGCCGGAACGTTCCCTGCTGATGCGGCGCACCAAGTTCGCCGGCCGGAACAACACCGGGCGGGTGACCGTGCGCCATCGCGGCGGCGGCCATCACCGCATGATCCGCATTGTGGATTTCAAACGGAACAAGCTGGGTATCCCGGCGAAAGTGGCTGCCATCGAGTACGACCCGAACCGCACCGCGCGCCTGGCCCTGCTGCACTACGTGGACGGCGAGAAGCGTTACATCATCGCCCCCCTGGGCCTGAAGGTCGGTGACACCGTGCTTTCGGGCGCCGGAGCTGAGATCCGCCCGGGCAACACCCTGCCCATCGCCAACATCCCCGTCGGTACGATGATCCACAACATCGAGCTGCAGGAAGGCCGCGGCGGCCAGCTGGTCCGCTCCGCGGGCGCCTCTGCTCAGCTGCTGGCCAAAGAGGGCGAATATGCCCAGATCCGCCTGCCTTCCGGTGAGGTTCGCCTGGTGCGCCAGGCCTGCTACGCCACCATCGGCCAGGTCGGCAACCTGGACCACAGCAACATCAAGATTGGCAAAGCCGGTCGCAAGCGCCACATGGGCATTCGACCGACCGTTCGTGGCACTGCCATGACCCCGCGTGACCACCCGCATGGTGGTGGTGAAGGCCGCCAGCCCATCGGTATGCCCGGGCCGAAGTCCCCGTGGGGCAAACCGACCCTGGGTTACAAGACCCGCCGCAACAAGACCACGGACAAGTACATTGTCCGCCGTCGCAATGCCTCGAAGCGGAAATAAGCCACGCAGGCCATCGGGTAGTTATTTGCTGGAAAGAGGTACGAGGATATGTCACGATCGCTGAAAAAAGGACCGTTTATCGATCCTAAACTGCTGCGAAAAATTGAAGAGATGAACACGCGTGGCGATAAGAAAGTTGTGCGCACGTGGAGCCGGGCCAGCACCATCTTCCCTCAGATGGTGGGCCACACCATCGCTGTGCATGACGGCCGCCGGCATGTTCCTATCTACATCACCGAGAACATGGTGGGGCATCGTCTGGGAGAATTCGCTCCGACCCGGCATTTCCGCGGCCATGTGGCTGAGAAATCATCCAAAGGACGGTAGGCCATGGCACAGGATATCCGAGCTTATCTGGATCAGTGTTCCCATTCTCCCCAGAAGGTGCGCCTGGTGATCGATCTGGTGCGCGGCAAGCCGGCTGTTGAGGCCATGAACATGCTGCGCTTCCTGCCCAACGGGGCGGCCCGGCCTGTTCGCAAGCTGATCGCCTCGGCGATTGCCAACGCGGAAGAGAATTTCGGCATCAGCCGCGATGATCTGTACATTCACACCATCACCGCCGATCCGGCGCCGATGCGCAAGTGGCGCCGCTTTGGCGCCCGCGGCCGCTTCAAGCCGATTCTGCGCCGGTCATCGCATGTCACCGTCGTGCTGAGAGAACGCGAGTAGAGCCTTCTGAAGAAGGGCAAAGTTAGAAAGACCAGGAGAAAATATGGGTCGAAAAGTACATCCGATTGGATTTCGTCTGGGAATCAACCAGCCCTGGGAAGGCCGCTGGTACGCCGAAGGCAGCCAGTATGCTGAGCAGCTGCACCAGGATATGGAAATCCGCAAGCTGGTCCGCGAAGAGGCGAGCAAGGCTGGCGTTTCGAAAATCGAAATCGAGCGCTTCCCCGGAAAGGTCAAAGTCATCGTCCACACTGCCAAGCCTGGCATTCTGATTGGCCGCAAGGGCGAGACGGTGAAGTTGATCCGCCAGAAGCTTGAAGCACTCACCGGCCGCAAGATTGACCTCGAGATCAAAGAGATCAAGAACCCAGACGCGGATGCTCTGTTGATTGCTGAAAACATCGCCGGGCAGATCGAGCGCCGGGTTGCTTACCGGCGGGCGATGAAGCGCGCTCTGCAGCAGGCCATGCGCCAGGGAGCGGAGGGCATCAAGATCGAAGTGGCCGGCCGCCTTAGTGGTGCGGAAATGGCCCGCAGCGTGTGGCTGCGCGAAGGCCGCGTGCCCCTGCAGACCCTGCGCGCGAACATCGATTTTGCCCGCGCCGAAGCCCTGACCACCTACGGACGCATCGGCGTCAAGGTGTGGGTCTATAAGGGCAACATTGTGCCGGAAGTGGAAGAAAAGCCTGCGGCGACCACTGAGGGCGTGTACGTCAGTGAATAGGACTTGCGCCAGGTGCAAGTACGGCGTGAGATAAAGAGGTAGCTGCTATGTTGATGCCAAAACGTGTAAAGTGGCGCAAGCAACAGCGTGGTAATACGCGCGGTAAGGCCCTGCGCGGGGCCGAGCTGACCTACGGCGAGTACGGACTGATGTCCCTGGAGCCCGGTTGGGTGACCGCTCGCCAGATCGAGGCCGCCCGCCGCACCATCAGCCGCTCGATGCGCCGCCGTGGTAAAGTGTGGATCCGGATTTTCCCCGACAAGCCCTACACCCAGAAGCCGCCGGAAACCCGCATGGGTAAAGGTAAAGGCAACGTGGAATACTGGGTCGCGGTGGTTCGCCCCGGGCGGATCATGTTCGAGGTGGGTGGTCTGGACGCTGAGACGGCCAAGGAAGCGCTGCATCAGGCTTCTTACAAGTTCTCGGTAAAGACCAAGATTGTTTCTCGTGTGCAGGAATCGACAGGAGAACAAGAATGAAACCCGCCCAGATTCGACAGTTAACCACGGAGGAAATCCGTTCCAGATTGGAAGATGCCCGGCATGAATTGATGAATCTGCGGTTCCAGGTGGTTACCGGCCAGCAGACCGATACCAGCCGGATGAAGAAAACCCGCCGCCTGATCGCCCGGTTCGAAACCATTCTGCGCGAGCGTGAGCTGGCGGAATCGCGAGGTGCCAAATGACTACGAATCGTCGTCGGATAACTGGTGTGGTCACCAGTGACAAGATGACCAAGACTGTTGTGGTTGAGATCGCCCGCACCTACCGCCATCCCCTCTATCACAAAGTGGTGCACGCGCACAAGAAAGTCAAAGCGCATGACGAGCTGGGTGCCAGGATCGGGGATACGGTCGAACTGGTGGAAAGCCGGCCGCTCTCCCGTGACAAGCGCTGGGTGGTGACTTCCATCCTCAAGCGCTACGGTGAGGTGGTTGAGCTGAACGAGACCACGGAAGAGGTCGAACAATGATTCAGCAGGAAACCCGTCTCAAAGTTGCCGATAACACCGGTGCCCGTGAGCTGCTGGTCATTCATGTGACGGGCGGATCTGTGCGCCGCTACGGCTCGGTTGGCGACATTGTGATCGCCACGGTCAAATCCGCCGCGCCGCACGGCTCGGTGAAGAAGAGCGATATCGTCAAAGCTGTGATTGTGCGCACCTCCAAGGAGTGGCGCCGTGAAGATGGATCCTCGATTCGTTTTGATGACAACGCAGCTGTGATCCTGGATAATGACGGCCAGAACCCCAAGGGGACGCGCATTTTCGGACCTGTGGCTCGTGAACTGCGTGAAAAAGGCTTTATGAAAATCGTCTCTCTGGCGCCTGAAGTGATCTAGCGCCAGAGCGAGGAGAGAGCCAGATGAAGTTAAAGATTCGTAAAGGTGATACGGTTCAGGTTATTACTGGACCGAAAGAAGACAAGGGACGCCGCGGCGAGGTCATTCGCGTGCTGCCGAAGGAACGCCGGCTGGTGGTTCAGGGCATTAACCTGCACACCAAGCACCAGCGGGAAGTTCAGGCTCAAGGCCGCCGCCTTCAGCCCGGGCTGGTTCGCTTCGAAATGCCGATTGACATTTCCAACGTGATGCTGGTCTGCCCGAAGTGCAGCCAGCCGACCCGCGTGGGTGTTGTCCGCACTGAACAGGGTGAAGCACAGCGCGTATGCAAAAAGTGCGATGCCCGCATCGATGAGTAGGCCACTGGAGCAGGAAGAATGAACTACTTGAGAGAAAAGTACGTCAACGAAGTGGTTCCTGCCATGATGAAGGAGTTCAATTACTCGAACATCATGCAGGTGCCCAAAGTCGAGAAAGTGGTCGTCAACATCGGTATGGGTGAAGCCCTGGACAACGCCAAGGCGTTGGACGCTGCTGTAGCTGACCTGACGGCAATTACCGGACAGAAGCCTGTGATTACCAAGGCCCGCAAGAGCATCGCCGGGTTCAAGCTGCGCGAAGGCCGCGCGATTGGCACCATGGTCACCCTGCGGGGTGAGCGCATGTGGGCGTTCCTCGACCGTGTGATGAACATCGTGCTGCCCCGTGTGCGCGACTTCCGGGGGATTTCTCCCGACGCCTTTGACGGCCGCGGCAACTACACCCTGGGGCTGCGCGAGCAGATCATCTTCCCTGAGATCGAGTTCGACAAGGTCGACAAGGTCCGGGGTATGGAGATCACCATCGTAACCACAGCGCCTGACGATGACCAGGCCCGAGCCTTACTGCGCCTGCTCGGTATGCCTTTTAGGAAGGAATAGTATGGCCAAGAAAAGCATTGTGTATCGCGAACAGCGGCGGGAATACCCTGTCCAGGTCCGGAATCGCTGCCGGCGCTGCGGTCGCCCGCGTGGTTATATCCGACGATTTGGCCTGTGCCGCATTTGCTTCCGAGAGCTGGCTCTCGAAGGCAAGATTCCCGGCGTCACCAAGTCATCCTGGTAGCTCGACCGGAGGTAGGGAGCATGAGTGTCAATGATCCAATTGCGGATATGCTGACTCGCATACGAAACGGCGTCATCAGCGGTCAGGCGATGGTGGCCATGCCAAGCTCCAAGATCAAGGTGGAAATCGCCCGGATCTTGAAGGAGGAAGGCTTTATCGAGGACTATGAGGTCGTTGAAGGCGAAAAGGCATTCCAGAAAATATTACGGGTGCGTTTGAAGTACGTGGGCGAGCGCCGCGAGCGCCGGCCGGTTCTGACCGGTCTGGAGCGCGTCAGCCGGCCTGGCCGCCGGGTGTACACCAAGAAGCAGGACATTCCCTGGGTACTTTCTGGCATGGGCATCGCCATCCTGTCCACCCCCAAGGGTGTGATGACGGGGAAGCGGGCGCGCCAGCTCAACCTGGGTGGTGAAATCCTGTGCAAGGTCTGGTAGCCCAGGTGATTGAGGAGGTATAAAGTGTCTCGTATAGGAAAACTGCCTGTGGCGATCCCGAGCGGCGTTGAAGTGAGCATCAACGGCAGCGAGGTGAAGGTGAAGGGCCCCAAAGGGGAGCTCGTTCGCACCTTCCACCCCGAACTGTCGATCCAGATGGAAGACGGAAAAGTGGTGGTCACCCGCCCGTCCGACGATCCCGCTCACCGCGCGCTGCACGGAACCACACGCGCATTGATCCATAACATGGTGACCGGTGTTTCCACCGGCTTTACCAAAGTGTTGGAAGTGGACGGCGTGGGCTACCGGGCCGAGATGGAAGGCAAGAACCTGAAGCTGTTCGTCGGGTATTCTCACCCGGTAATTGTTGAACCGGAAGAGGGGATCTCCTTCGACGTGGAAACTCGCACGCGGCAGATTAAGGTGATGGGCTCCAACCTCGAGCAGGTTGGGCAGGTAGCTGCCGACATTCGCAAGATCCGGCCGCCCGAACCGTATAAGGGTAAAGGCATCCGCTATCAGGGCGAAAAGATCCGCCGCAAGGCTGGCAAAGCCGGTAAGAGCAAGAAATAGGTGAAAGCGCATGGCAAAAAAGTCTCGTACTGAAGCAAGGATCCGGCGACATCGCCGCGTACGCAAGTACATTTCTGGCACCGCCGAGCGCCCACGCCTGGCCGTTTTCCGCAGCCTGGCGGAAATCTACGCTCAGGTCATTGATGACACCGCCGGGACGACTCTGGCCGCGGCCAGCACGATCGACCGGGCTCTGCGGGCCAAAATGGACGGCTTGACCAAGACTGAACAGGCCCGTCTGGTGGGACAGGCTGTGGCCGAACGGGCGAAGGAAAAAGGAATTACCACCGTCGTGTTTGACCGGGGTGGGTTCCGGTATATCGGCCGCGTAAAAGCGCTGGCAGATGGCGCCCGCGAAGCTGGCCTGGAGTTCTAGGCGACTGAGGAAATGAGGGCCTGAATATGGAAATGAGCGATTTTCAAGAAAAAACCTACGACGAGCGCGTGATCGAGATCGCCCGCGTGGCGAAGGTGGTCAAAGGCGGCCGCCGCTTCCAGTTCCGGGTCACGGTTGTGGCCGGCGACAATAACGGTAATGTCGGGCTGGGAATCGGCAAGGCCAACGCTGTGCCCGATGCCATGCGCAAGGCGACTGAGCGCGCTCACAGGAACATGAAGCCCGTGGTCCTGCGCGGAACGACCGTTCCGCACCAGGTGATCGGCCGCACCGCCGGTGCGGTGGTCATGCTGAAGCCCGCCTCTCGTGGTACCGGCGTTATCGCCGGCTCCGGCGTGCGCGCGGTCCTGGAGGCTGCCGGTTTCCGCGATATCCTGACCAAATCGATGGGCAGTGCCAACACCCTGAACGTGGTGAAAGCCACTTTCGACGCCCTGGAACAGCTGAAGTCCCCCGAGGAAGAAGCTGCCAAGCGCGGCAAGCCTGTTCAGGAGCTGCTGCCCTTCTGGGAGCGGAGGAAGAATGCCTAAGAAGACCGAGCCCAAGAAGATGCTGCGCATCACGTATGTGAAGAGCGCCATCGGTTATTCGCAGCGCCATAAGGACACGATCAAGGCCCTGGGGCTGCGCCGCCTGAACCAGGTGGTGGAGCACGAAGACAACCCGGCCATTCGCGGGATGCTGCTGAAGGTTAACCACTTAGTTCGCGTAGAGCAGGTAGAACAATGAAACTGAATGATCTCGTTCCCAACGAGAAATCCAAAAAGGAACGCAAGCGCCTGGGTCGCGGTATCGCCTCCGGAAGCGGTAAGACTTCCGGTCGCGGCACCAAGGGCCAGCGCTCGCGGTCGGGCGAGGGCGGCAAGCTGTACCGCCAGGGCGGCAACCTGCCGTTCTTCCGCCGGCTGCCGTTCAAGCGCGGTGAAGGCTTCACCCCGCCCAATCAGGTGGAATACAACGAAATCAACCTCTCGCAGTTGGAGCGCTTCGCCGCCAACAGCGAAGTCACCCCGGAAATCCTCGCCGAGCAGAAGATGCTGCACAAGAATGGAAACCCGGTGGTCATCCTTGGCCGTGGTGAGCTTTCGGTCCCGTTGAAGGTTCGAGCGCATCGTGTGACCAAAGGCGCCCGAGAAAAAATCGAAGCTGCCGGCGGTTCAGTCGAAATCCTTTCGATTGAGTAACTGCTGGCGTAAAGGAGAACCCGCATGAAGCGGTCAGCATGGCGCTACTTATGGAAGTCGGAAGATATCCGAAGAAAACTTTTGATCACTCTGCTCTTGTTGGTGATCTACCGGTTTGCGGCCAACGTGCCTGCGCCGGGAGTCAACCGTGAGGTGATCCGGAGCATTTTCGAGACTGGCGGGGCGGCCAATAACCTGGTCGGCTTGCTTGACCTGCTGTCGGGTGGGACGATTTCAAACTTCTCCATTCTGGCGATGGGGGTGTACCCCTACATCACCGCGCAAATCATCCTGCAGCTCCTGGTGCCGATCATCCCGGCACTGGAGCGCAGGATGAAAGACAACCCGCGCGAGGGCCAGAAGTGGATGGAACGCTGGACCATCATCCTCACCGTTCCCATGGCGCTGCTTTCTGCCATCGGCCAGATCCAGATCTTCCGGAGCATGGTCACGACCGGCAGTCTGCTGACTTACGACCTGTTCGTGGACTGGCTGCCGACGCTGACCACGCTGGTCAGCATGATGGCCGGCACGCTGCTGGGCATCTGGCTGGGCCAGCTGATCTCGGAGTACGGTATCCCCAATCAGGGCTTATCACTGATCATCTTTGCCGGTATCGTTTCCAGCATCCCGGGCAACCTGATTGCGCTGCTCAGCGACCGCCAGAACGGCTGGTGGATGGCGATGCTGATGATCGTGCTGCTGGTTTTGATCATCTTTGCCATCGTCTACGTGCAGCAAGGACGGCGCAATGTGCCGGTCCTCTTCCCGGGACGCCGGATCGGGGCCCGCATGTCCATGCCGGTGCGCAGCAACCTGCCGCTCATGGTCAACATGGCCGGTATGATCCCGCTGATCTTCGCCCAGTCCATCCTGGTGTTCCCTTCGATCGTGGCCAGCTACTTCACCAGGTCCGAAACCGCCTGGGTTGCCAACCTGGCGAATGCAATCTTCAACACGTTCAACGGGACCAGTGTCTGGTATGCCATCCTGTTCTTCTTCATGGTGGTGGTTTTCACCTTCTTCTACACGGACGTGCTCTTCGCCCAGCAGAATTACGGTGAGAACCTAAAGCGCCAGGGCGCCCAGATCCCGGGTGTGCTGCGCGGCGCTCCCACGCAGCGCTACCTGACCAAAGTGCAGCGGCGCATCACCCTGCCCGGGGCGCTGTTCCTGGGCTTCGTGGCCGCGCTGCCGTACTTCTTGAACCTGGTTCTGCCGCCCACCGTCGGGCAGGCGGGGCTGTTCCTGATCTCCGCAGCCGGTTTGCTGATCGTGGTGGGCGTCGTGCGCGACACCTTCACCATCATCGAAACCGAGCTCAAGCTCCACGGTTACGACGAGAGTCTGATCAAGGGATAATCATGGCACGCTACTACGTTCTGCTTGGGCCGTCCGGCGCCGGTAAGGGTACGCAGGCGAGGGTGGTTTCGGAAAAGCTGGGGCTCGCGCATGTTTCTTCGGGCGATCTCTTCCGGGAGAACCTGAAGAACCAGACCGAGCTCGGAAAGCTGGCGCAGAGTTATATGAATCGCGGCGAGCTGGTGCCCGACGACGTGACCATTGCGATGGTCCGCGACCGGCTGCAGCAGCCCGATACAAAAAACGGCGCCCTGCTGGACGGCTTTCCGCGAACGCCCGCCCAGGCAGAAGCGTTGGGTGAAATGCTGTCTCAGTTGGGGGCGGAGGTGAACGGTGTTCCGCTCATCTCCGTTCCCGACGAAGAGCTGGTCAACCGGCTCAGCGGGCGCTGGACGTGCCGCGCCCGGGGGCATGTGTTTCACGAAAAGTTCAACCCGCCTCAGAAGCCGGGTGTGTGTGATTTCGACCAGTCGGAGCTGTACCAGCGCGATGACGACCGCGCGGAGACTGTGCGGACACGCATCTCCGTCTACTGGAATCAGACCGCCCCGCTCATCGATTACTATCGAAAGTGCGGGAAGCTCGTAGAGATTGACGGCAACCAGCCGATCGAATGCGTCACGCGTGACCTGCTGGCTGCACTGCAATCAGAATAAGCAGGCGTAATATGTCCTGGGACAGGCAAATCACCATCAAGACCCCTCAAGAGCTCGAGCTTATGCGGCGCGCCGGCGAAATCAACGCCGAGGCGCTGCAGGCTGCCGCCGACGCGGCGGTGCCGGGGGCGTCTACGATGGACCTGAACGAAGCCGCTGAGTCGGTGCTGAAGAAGTACGGGGTGAAGTCTCCCTTCATCGGCGTTATGGGCGCCTATCCGTACCCGGCCAGCACCAATGTCAGCATCAACGAAGAGCTGGTGCACGGCATCCCCTCCAAACGCCGCAAGCTGGCTGAGGGTGATATCGTTTCCATAGACTGCGGAACGATTTTCGAAGGTTTTGTGGCCGACTCGGCCATCACCGTGCCTGTGGGTGAGGTCTCTGAGCAGGTGAAAAAGCTGCTTGAGGTGACCGAACAGGCGCTCTACGTGGGCATCGAACAGATGGTGGTGGGAAACCGGGTCGGTGACATATCGGCTGCCATCCAGCGTTTTGTCGAAGACAATGGTTTCTGCGTGGTGCGCGAGTACACCGGTCACGGTGTCGGGCGCAGCATGCATGAAGGTCCGGCGGTGCCGAATTACGGCCAGCCAGGCCGCGGTATGCTGCTCCGCCCGGGGATGACGATTGCGCTCGAGCCGATGGTGCTGATCGATTCACCCGAAACCCGGGTGCTTGCGGATCAGTGGACGGTGGTTTCGCGCAACGGGCTGCCGACGGCTCACTTTGAGCACACCGTCGCCGTCACCGAGCAGGGCCCGCGCATTCTGACCCAGCTCAAGGATGGACGAAACCCTAAAAGAAAGGTATAATTGCGTCTTTGGCTGGATTAATCGGAATGCAATAATTCCCGAGGAGTTCTTTATCATGAAAGTTTCACCGTCCATTCGCAAGCGATGTGCGAAGTGCAAGATTGTAAAACGAAGTGGCAGATTGTACGTGATCTGCGAAAACCCCAAGCATAAACAGCGACAAGGGTAGAGGAACGTATGGCGAGAATTGAAGGTGTCGACCTGCCGCGTAACAAGCGGATTGATGTAGCGCTCACTTATATTTATGGTATTGGTCCCACCCGGGCTAAGACCATTCTGGAAGCCACCCAGGTGGATCCCACCGTTCGGGTGAAAGATCTGAGCGAAATGGATGCCAACGCGCTGCGCGATTACATTGCCAGAAACTACAAGGTTGAAGGCGATCTGCGCCGTGAAGTTCAGATGAATATCAAGCGGCTGGTAGAAATTGGCTGCTACCGCGGCCTGCGCCACCGCCGGAATCTGCCGGTACGCGGTCAGCGAACCCGCACCAATGCTCGCACCCGCAAAGGCCCGAAGAAGACTGTGGCCGGTCGCGGCCGCCGCCGTGGAGCTTCGAAGAAATAATCTGTTCTGGATGGCCAGCCAGATGGGGCACCTTCCCTCCCCGCGGCTGACTGGCTGGACCTGCCGAACAGTTTTTTCTGGAGTACAGAGAGGATCTTTTAGAGAGGGACTATGGCTCAAAACGTACGTCAAGCGCGTCGGTCATCGGCAGCGCGCAAGGTTAAGCGAACGCTGTCCTACGGGCAGATTCATATCTTCGCTTCCTTCAACAACACGATTGTTAACGTAACCGACCAGCAGGGTAACACGGTGACGTGGGCCAGCGCTGGATCGGCCGGCTTCAAAGGCTCCCGCAAGAGCACGCCTTTTGCCGCCCGCCTGGCTGCCGAGCAAGCCATCAAGAACGCTCAGGCCATGGGTCTGCAGGAAGCTGATGTGATCATCAAGGGACCTGGCCCCGGCCGCGAGTCCGCCATCCGCGCTGTACAGTCGATGGGCGTGAAGGTACGCTCCATTTCCGACGTCACCCCGGTGCCGCACAACGGCTGCCGGCCTCCGAAGAAACGCCGCGTCTAATATTAGAGAGGGAAGATATGGCAAGATATACAGGTCCGGTATGCAAGATTTGCCGGAGTGAAGGTGAAAAACTCTATTTGAAGGGTGCGAAGTGCTTCACCCCGAAGTGCCCGGTTGAGAAGCGCCCGTACGCGCCCGGCCAGCACGGCCGCACGGCCCGCCGGGGCGGCGCAGACCGTACCTCCGACTACGCTCGCCAGCTGCGCGCCAAGCAGCGCGCCCGCAGCGTGTACGGTGTGCTGGAGCGCCAGTTCCGCCGCTATTATGAAGCCGCAGACCGCAAGACCGGTGTGACCGGCCTGAACCTGCTGCAGACTCTTGAACTGCGCCTGGACAACGTGGTCTACCGCCTGGGCTTCGCCGAAAACCGCGCGCAGGCCCGCCAGCTGGTCAACCACAGCCATTTCACCGTCAACGGCCGCCGCGCAGACATCCCCTCCATGATCCTCCGGCCGGGGGATGTGGTGGCGGTTAAGGAATCGTCTCGTAAAACCACCTTCTTCAAAGAACTGGTTGATCTGGCTGAGAAGCGCCCCAACGCGCTCTGGCTGGATCGTGACCTGGCATCACTGAGCGGGCGGGTTTTGCGCTTACCCGAGCGGGCTGAGATCGACAATAATCTGAACGAGCAGCTCATCGTTGAGTACTACTCGCGCTAAGAGGCATTGCCCGGTGTGCGTGATGTCAGTGCATCGGAAAGGGGTGCAACGTGTGTGCATTAAGTAATATGGTTACACCAAAAGTAGAGCGCGAGGCGGAAGCCCGTAACTACGGCAAATTCGTGATCAGTCCCCTGGAACGGGGATACGGGGTCACCCTGGGAAATGCGCTGCGGCGGGTATTGCTCTCTTCTCTCGAAGGCGCGGCTGTTACTTCCATTCGGATTTCAGACGTGCTGCACGAGTTCAGTGATATCGCGGGTGTGCGCGAGGACGTGATCCAGGTGATGCTGCAGATCAAGCAGCTGCGCCTGCGCCTGCATGATGTCGACCAGTCGCACCTTCATCTGGACGTTCGCGGTGAGGGTGTGGTGACGGCGGCGGATATTCAGGTGCCCGCGGAAGTGGAAATCGAGAACCCGGATCTGTACCTGTTCACCGTCGACGACAACCGCACTCGCCTGGAGATCGACATGACGGTGGAACGCGGCCGCGGTTACTCGCCCGCTTCCGACCGCAGCGGCCGGCTGCCCATCGGGGAGCTGCCTGTCGACGCCATCTTCAGCCCCGTCCGCCGGGTGAACTATTCGGTTGGATCGGCCCGCGTCGGTCAGAGCACGAACTTCGACCGGCTTGTGCTGGAGATCTGGACCGATGGCACGATCACGCCGGAAAAAGCCCTGGGCACGGCCTCCAAGATCATCATTGATCACATGCGCTACATCTCCGGGATCAGCGAAGAAACCCTGATCCTCGGTCCTGAAAAGGAAGTCCCCGGCAGCCGGCTCACCAGCGAGGCCGCCGAAACGCCGATCGAAAACCTGGACCTGTCTGTGCGCGTCTTCAATTCCCTGAAGCGCACCGGCATCACCACCGTGGGTGATGTGCTGGAACTGCTGGAAAAGGGCGACGAGGCGGTCATGTCCATTCGCAACTTCGGCGAGAAGTCGCTCGAAGAGCTGCGGATGAAGATGAAGGAAAAGGGCTTCCTGGAAGAACAACAAGAGACGGAGTAATTTAGGAAATGCGTCATCAGGTAGCAGGTTACAAACTTGGTCGCACCAAAGACCAACGGCGCGCGCTGCGGCGGACGCTGATCCGGCAGTTCTTTACTTATGGCCGGATTAAGACGACCCGCGCCAAGGCCCTGGCCATTCGCGGCGAAGCCGAAAAACTCATTACAGTTGCTCGCAACAGTGCCAAAGGCACCGATATCGATAAGGTGAACGCCCGCCGCCTGGTCGCCGCCCGCCTGGGGGGTGGCCCGGAGGTGGTGAAGAAGCTGTTCGATGACATTGCCCCGCGCTTTGCCAACCGCCCCGGCGGTTACACGCGCATGTTGAAGCTGGGCCCCCGGCTGGGCGACGCCGCCGAGATGGTCCTTCTAGAGTTGGTCGAAGAATAGGTCCTGTCCGGTCTCAACCATCCGGATTGGAATGGCACGTTACCAGATTATTCTTGCCTACGATGGCACGGACTTCCAGGGCTTTCAACGGCTGAAAGGTGGAAGGTCGGTACAGGGAGAGGTGGAAGCCGCCCTGCGCAGGTTGAACTGGGCAGGAAAGGCAATTCTCTCCGCCGGCCGCACCGATGCCGGGGTGCACGCTTCTGGTCAGGTGATTGCGTTCGATCTCGATTGGGCGCATTCCCCTGAAACCCTGCGACAGGCGCTCAACGCCTACCTGCCAGAAGATGTGGCGGCTCAGGCGGTCAAACTCGCTGCGCCGGGCTTTCACCCCCGCTACGATGCGCTGGCACGTACGTATCACTACCGCATCTTCCATCACCCTGTCCGTGATCCGCTGCGCGAGCGGTACGCCTGGCGGGTGGATCACCCGGTGGACGGGCAGCTGTTGAACGCGGCGGCGGCCCTGCTGGTCGGCACGCACGACTTCGCGGCTTTTGGCTCTCCCCCGAAAAAGGGCGGCCGGACGGTGCGCAGCGTGCACGCAGCTGACTGGGTGCGGGGCGAGCAGCCGGACGAATGGACCTTCCGTGTCACCGCCAACGCCTTTCTTTACCATATGGTGCGGCGCATGGTTTACCTGACCGTGAGAGTGGGAATGGGTAAACTGGGGCTGGACCAGCTGGCCAGGGAGATCGACGGCGCGGAGATGACCATCCCCGGGCTGGCGCCTCCCGGAGGGCTTACACTGGTACATGTGCAGTATCCGCCGGATGGGCAAGAACATGATGGGTTCGTTGAAACCTTGACAGCAAGTGGAGAAAACGACAGTGGAGAAGACGTACGTCATTAAAGGCAAACCTGAGTCCAAATGGATTCTGGTGGATGCGAAAGACCAGCCCCTCGGGCGCCTGGCCACGCAGATTGCCGCTTATCTTCTGGGCAAACACAAGCCTGAATACACCCCGGGCGTGGCGATGGGCGATTATGTGGTGGTCATCAACGCCAGCGAAGTCGCCATCAGCCCGCGCCGCATGGCCGAAAAGGTTTACCACACCCACTCCGGTTATCCGGGCGGTCTGCGCTCTGTGGCCATGAAGGACCAGCTGGCACGGTATCCGGATCGGGTGATCCGCCAGGCGGTCTGGGGCATGCTGCCGCACAATAAGATGGGACGCGCCATTATCAAGCGCCTGAAGGTTTACGCTGGCCCCGAGCACCCGCACGAAGGCCAGTCTCCGGAACCATTGGAATAAAGGAGCACGATCTATATGTCGGTTCAATATTACGAAGGCGTAGGACGCCGCAAGGAAAGTACGGCTCGCGTTCGTTTGATGAGCGGTTCCGGGCTGTTCGTTGTCAACCAGAAGGCCGTGGATGCCTACTTCACCCGCGAGGGTGACACCAAGGCTGTTCTGGCCCCCTTCGAAGCCACCGGGCTTGACCCGAAGTCCTTCGACGTCACCGTGGTGGTGAAGGGCGGCGGGGTCACCGGACAGACGGATTCGGTGCAGCTGGGTCTGGCTCGCGCCATGGCCAAGTTGAACCCCGAACTGATCCCGGCGCTGCGCAAGTTCGGCCTGCTCACTCGCGACCCGCGGGTGAAGGAGCGCAAGAAGCCCGGCCTCAAGCGCGCGCGCAAGGCTCCGACCTACACCAAGCGCTAGAGATTACTCGGTATCCATTCATCTTACCGGTGCCATTGGAATGGACATGGGCCTGAGCAGACGGCTGACGCCTGCTCAGGCCTGACCTGTTTTCACGGGGAGAGATTATGCAGACGAAAGCGACTGGCGGAATCACCATCCTGGGGCTTGGCCCCGGCAACCCGGATCAGCTGACCCGCGCGGCCTGGGACTGGCTGAACAGCATCGATGAAATCTACCTGCGTACGGGGCATCACCCGGTCGTGGCCAGCCTGCCGGAGGAACTGGTAGTGCATTCGTTCGACGAGTATTACGAGCAGGGTGAATCGTTCGAGGACGTATACCGGCAGATCGTCGAGCAGGTGCTGGCCCTGGGGACACGCAGCCAGGGGGTAACCTACGCCGTGCCGGGCCATCCCTTCGTGGCCGAGGCGACTTCCCCCGAGATTGTGCGCCGGGCACGCGAGCAGGGTATTCCGGTGAAGGTGATCGAAGGCCTGAGCTTTCTGGAGCCGAGCTTCACGGCGCTGGGCCTGGACCCCTTCCCCCAGCTGACCCTGGCCGATGCGCTGGAAGTGGGCGCCATGCATCACCCCACTTTCCCCGCCGACCAGCCTGCGCTGATTGCTCAGATTTATTCAAAGGAAACCGCTTCGCGCCTGAAGCTGACCCTGATGTCCGTCTACCCGGACGAGCACCCCGTGAAGCTGGTGCATGCCGCGGGAACCAGCCATGAGATGGTGGAAGACCTGCACCTTTACGAGATCGACCGCAGCCCCAATCTGGGCCTTCTGACAGCGCTCTACGTTCCGCCGCTGGCGGAGGGAGCATCATTCGAGGCGTTCCAGGAGATCATCGCGCACCTGCGTGCCCCCGACGGCTGCCCCTGGGACCGCGAGCAGACCCACGCCAGCCTGCGCAGGTACCTGCTGGAAGAGACTTACGAAGCGCTCGAAGCGCTGGACGCGGACGATATGGACGCGCTCCGGGAGGAACTGGGCGATCTGCTGCTGCAGATTGTGTTGCACGCCCAGATTGCCACCGAGGAGGGCGAGTTCACCATGGCTGAGGTGCTGCAGGGCATCCACCACAAGATCGTCTACCGCCACCCGCATGTGTTCTCAGACACCCGGGTGCGGGACGTAGCGAACGTGCTGGCAAACTGGGAGCAGCTCAAGCGCCACGAACGCGAAGAGAAGGGCAAGGCCGAGAAGGGCATGCTCGACAGCGTGCCGCTCTCTCTGCCTGCTCTGACCCAGGCGCAGGAAATCCAGGACCGCGCCGCCCGGGTGGGGTTCGACTGGCCTGACATCCAGCCTGTCTGGGAAAAGGTGCAGGAGGAGTTCAACGAGGTGCAGGCTGCACAGGATGAAGCCAGCCGGGAGAAGGAGCTGGGTGACCTGCTGTTCGCGGTGGTCAATCTGGTGCGCTGGTACAAGGCGGACGCGGAGACGGCGCTGCGGGGGACCAACAACCGCTTCCGCCGGCGCTTCAGCCGGATTGAAGCGGCTGCCCGCCAGCAGGGCCGCGAACTGACCGAGATGACTCTGGCGGAAATGGACGAGATCTGGGAAGCAGCCAAACGCGCTGAAAACGGAGAAGAATAACGAAAAACCGGCGGTCATTAGACCGCCGGTTCTTTTATATGAGCCTGTCTCCCGCTACTTGCGCAGCTCGGAGGCGTCAAACCACAGGCCGGTGATCTGGGGCGGGTCCTGATCGTTGAGGATCAGGCGCATGGTGACCTCCGGGGCCTGTGTGTAGACCATCTTGTACTCCACCTGGATCAGGTTTTCCACGGTCTGAACGGATTTAACCGTGCGAGACTGGTAATCGCCAAGTTTGCCGTCGAACATGGCCACCAGTTCGTTGAAGGCGGTTTCATTCAGACCTTCCAGCATGGCCTGGTCAAAATATTGGGAAAACACGCTGTAATCGTTAGCGTCGATGCCGTTGACGACCGAGTCCGCCAGCGGATCCGCCGCGGCGGCGAATTCATCCCGCTCGGCGCCTTCAATCGTGGTGGGGCCGCTGCCGCATCCGGCCAGCAGCAGGCCGGCCAGCAGCAAACAGGCAAGGGTGAACAAGATCTTCTTCATCGTCTACTCCTCTTAGGATTGTGCCTTCACCCTGATCATAACAGGGATGGACGGCGTCTGGCTAGCCCTCCAGCGGGGCAAATTGGGCAGTGAAATGGCGCATCAGCGCGGGCGCGGAGGTGATTTTATATCCGCACAGCTTGCCGGCCTGGTCTTTCAGCTGCGCCAGCGTGGCGGCGACGTAGTCCAGGTGGGCCTGGGTGTATACCCGGCGGGGGATGGCCAGGCGGACCAGCTCCAGCTCAGGGTAGCGCATTTCCCCGGTCTCAGGGTCGGGGTGGGCGAACATCACCGAACCGATTTCCACGGCGCGTACGCCTCCTTCCAGGTACAGCGCGGCGGAAAGGGCCTGCCCCGGGAACTCGGCGTGGGGGATGTGCGGCAGCATGCGTCCGGCGTCGACGTACACCGCATGCCCGCCGGCCGGCTCAATAGTGGGGATGCCGGCGGCGTGAAGCTGGTTGTAAAGGTACTCGGTCTGGGCCAGGCGGTAGGCCAGGTAGTTCTCGTCCAGGCCTTCCCACAGGCCGGTGGCCATGGCGTCCATGTCGCGGCCGGAGAGACCGCCGTAGGTGACAAATCCTTCCCGTAGGATCAGCTCGTTGCTGATGCGCTCGTACAGGGCGGCGTCGCGGGTGGCCAGAAAGCCGCCGATGTTGACCAGGGCGTCCTTCTTGGCGCTCATCCAGGCGCCGTCGGCCAGGCTGAAGATTTCGCGTGCGATCTCCAGCGGTGTGCGGTTGGCGTAGCCCGGTTCGCGCAGCTTGATTAAGTAGGCGTTCTCGGCATAGCGGCAGGCGTCGATGAAGAACGGGATGCCGTACTCGCGATACACCTCTGACACGGCCCGGATGTTCGCCAGCGAGACCGGCTGCCCGCCGCCGGCGTTGTTGGTAATGGTCAGCGAGCCGAAGGGGATGTTTTCCGGCCCGACCCTGCGGATGAATGCGCGCAGCTTGTCGACATCCATGTTGCCCTTGAAAGGATGCCGGCTGGTTGGGTGGTAGGCCTCGTCGATCACCAGGTTCTCGGGGATGCCGCCCCGGGCGCGGATGTTGCCCTCGGTGGTGTCGAAGTGCATGTTGGAGGGCACATGGCTGCCGGGCTTCACCAGCAGCGTGCAGAGGATGTTTTCCGCCGCGCGGCCCTGATGGGTGGGCACGAAAAACTCAAAACCGAAAATGGCCTGCATGCTTTCAGCCAGCCGGTAATACGAGCGCGCCCCGGCGTAGGACTCGTCTCCGCTCATCATCCGTGACCACTGCTCCTGGCTCATGGAGCCGGTGCCGGAATCGGTCAGCAGATCGATGAACACGTCCTCGGCGCGTAGAGCGAACAGGTTGTAACCGGCCCGGCGCAGAGCTTCCTGCCGCTCTTCGGGCGTAATCAGGCGGATGGGTTCCACCGTCTTAATGCGAAAAGGCTCAACGGGGTAAGCGCACATCAGGTCCTCCAGGGGAAGTTAGGGCAAAAGCGCATCCTTAGTGTAGCAAACTTCATCCGGGATGAATACTGCGCTTCATCACCCGGGCGGCATGGCGATTGACCGTTTTCTTTATGAGGTTTTGTCGATAAAATCAAACCTTATTTTGAAGATATTGAAAAGAAAGACGAAAATAGTTGAATATCCTATTGACAAATATTAAATTCTTGATATGATGAGGGAGATAGGCTTGACAGGTCATTCGATGGAGGAGTGAGCGCGATGTATTCTACAACCCTTGAGTGGGATCCGAAATTCACTTTGCACCTGACCGTCAGGGAAGACCTGGCGCTGTATGGAACTGCGGAAGCGGGCAAACTGACTCTGCAGGCGGACTATGAAGACGAAATCCGCATCGAGCGGGACGGCGACATCCTGCGTGTGATCAGCCTGAGTGACCTGCGGGTCGATGCGCCCGCGCAGGCGCAGGTCCTCGTGGAACAGGTCGGCGGCGACTGCGATATCCACGGCTGGGCGGCCCCGATCCATGTGGAGGTGGTGGGCGGCGACCTGTCGCTGGACACCGGCGCGGATGTTTCCGCCGGCCGGGTGGGGGGCGATGCCTCCGTCCGCGGCGCTGCCGGTGAGGTGAATCTGAGGCAGGTCGGCGGTGATGCAGTGGTGGCCTCTTCCGCCCGAAATATCAAACTGAACGCCGGCGGAGATATCCGCATCGAAGGCCCGGCGGAGAATATCTCCGCGGCTGCCGGGGGCGACGTCTCGGCCCGGCTGTCCGGCGGCCTGGACCAGCGGCTGGACATGAAAGCGGGCGGTGACATTACCGTTCGGGCCGCCGCGCTGTCGGACGCGCAAATTTCCATCGCCAGCGGCAGCATGGACATCCGCCTTGTGCTGGGCGGGCAGCGGGTTGTGGTCGATTCCGGTTTCTACCATGGTGTCATCGGCAGCGGCCGCTGCCAGATCAACCTGAAAGCTGGCGGCGACGTGATACTGGAAGCCCAGTCGGCGGAAGGCGTGCTGGAAGCGAAGCACACCGTGGTCGACGGCGCACGTACCTTTACCACGCCCCGGCAGGATCTCGATGATGCGCTGAGCACTGTTGAATCGGAGCTCGGCCGCGGTGCCCGCCGGGCGCAGGAACGCCTTCGCCGGGCTGAGGAGCGCATCCAGGCGGCCATGCGGCGGCTCGAGACCCGCGGACTGATCGCCGGCGGGGTGTTCCGGCCGCCTGTGCCGGAAGCGCCGGCTGTACCAGAAGTGCCGACCGTGCCGGCGCAGCCTGCTCCGGCTCCTGCGGTGGTGGATGTGGAGGCTGCCGGTGACAGCGTTGCCGGTGATGTCACCGAGGAGGAGCGCATGCTGGTGCTGAAGATGCTCCAGGAGAAGAAGATCACCGCAGAGGAAGCCGACCGGCTGCTGGCCGCGCTGGAGGGCCGGGAGGAGTAACCTCCACGTTCAGACCGGTGACCCGCCCTGATCCCGGGCGGGTTTTCATTTCCGCAGGTGGTAGAATCCTCCCCATGAATGCCCCGCGTCACAGCCATCTCCAAGGACCCTTCCGGGAACTTATGATCGTGCTGTGGGGCGGAGCGATGCCGGGCGCAGGACAGGCTGGGTTAACCGGGCGGGGAAAGCGGGGACTGGCATGAGGTCGCTGAGCCGTTATCCGGGCTTCACCAGCCTGCGCCACCGGGCAGCGATTGCTCTGTTCCTGGTGGCGACGGCCATGTGGTTCATGGCCGGGAGGGAATCGCGCCAGCAGCAGGTCCGGCTGCCGCTGTTTCAGCTGGGCGGGGAGGCGGCGGAGCTGCGCATAGCCGAAATCACCTGGCCGGAGGACCTGCTGGCGGGGGAAGAGTATGCTGTCGGGCTGGCACTGCTGCCGGAGGATGGGGCTGCGTCTGGCAGCCCGGCTGTGCTGATCCCGGATCTCGGCGGCGGGCGTGCGCAGATCGAAGCCCGCCTGGACCTGCCCGGGTTGGAGCTGCAGCCGGAGGGTGTCTCGCTGGGGCTGCTGCAGCCGGGTGTGCCGCTGCGTTTCACCTGGCTGGTCCGTCCGGCGGCAGAAGGGGAGGTGGCCGGCACGCTGTGGGTGCACCTGACCTGGCAGGACGCCGACGGCAGCACCCGCCGCGAGCCGCTGCTGGCCCGGGAAATCCGCCTGCGTGCGGACGCCATTCTGGGCATGACGGCCAATCAGGCCCGCTGGGCCAGCGGCGCAGGGTGGGTGCTGGCGCTGCTGCTGCTCCTCCGGGATTTCGAAAGGGGCATCTGGCGTCTGGCGGAGCGCTGATAAGCCATGAGTGCGGCACAATTACCAGTCTGGTAATAAATGCCTAATAACTGGTATTCGCTTTACAGCCCGATGACATACTGATACAATAATCCTTGGCGCAGGCATTGCCAGATCCCCGGATTAACAGGAGAAGCTATGCTGGAGCAGTGGATGTATATCGGTATTTTCATGGTTGTAGCCATGATGCTGCCTTCGATTGCAATTATCATTGCCGGTCTGCTCTCTCCTCGCAGGCCGAACCCCATTAAAAATTCGACCTACGAGTGCGGCATTGAAACCGTAGGCCCGGGCTGGCCGCAGTTCCGGGTGCAGTATTATATCTTCGGGCTGGTCTTCCTCATCTTTGATGTGGAGACCGTGTTCCTCTTCCCCTGGGCGGTGGCATATAACCGTCTGGGGTTATTTGCTGCGGTTGAGGCCGCCCTGTTTATCGCCATTCTGGCAGGCGGCTTGATTTACGCCTGGAAAAAAGGCGCGCTGCGCTGGTTGTAGCCGCAGAAATAACATTGCAGCGGGGTGATTGATGGATTTTTTGAAAGATCCGGTTACCTTTCTGGCGAACCAGCTGGTGCTCTGGCTGACCGGCCTGGGGCTGCCCGAGGGTGTGGTGCGCTTCCTGAGCTTTTCGATCGGCGCGGCCATTCTGGCGACCTCTTCCCTCCTGTTTGTCATTTTCCTGATCTGGTTTGAGCGCAAGCTGATCGGCCGCGTGCAGGACCGCCTGGGCCCCAACCGGCTGGGGCCGTTCGGGCTGTTCCAGCCCTTTGCCGACATGCTCAAGATTTTCACCAAGGAGTATGTCACCCCCTCCGGGGTGGACCCGGTGCCCTACAATCTGGCCCCGGTGCTTGCGGTCAGCTCAGTAATGGCCATCTGGGCCGTGATCCCCTTTGCCAATACCATCTACGGCGTGGACCTGGACGTTGGCGTGGTCTTCGTCCTGGCCGTTGGCGGGCTGGCTCAGCTGGGCATCATCCTGGCCGGATGGGGATCGAATAACAAGTACGCGCTGCTGGGCGGGTTCCGCGCGCTGGCGCAGCTGCTGTCTTATGAAATCCCCATGGTGATCACCCTGCTGATCCCGGTGATGCTGGCCGGCACGCTCAGCCTGACCGGGATGGTGACCGCGCAGGATGTCCCCTTTGTCGCCGTCGCCCCGCTGGCGGCGCTGATATTCTTCATCGCCAACCTGGCGGAGGTCAGCCGCGCGCCCTTTGACCTGCCGGAAGCGGATTCCGAAATCGTGGCCGGTTTCAACATCGAGTATTCCGGGCTGAAGTTTGGGTTCTTCTACGTGGCGGAGTTCCTGCACGGGTTCACCAGCGCGCTGCTGTTCGCCACCGTCTTCCTGGGCGGCTGGCGCGGCCCGCTGGCCGAGGAAATCCCCATCCTCGGCTTCATTTATTTCGCCATTAAGACCAGTCTGGTCTACCTGACCATCCTGCTGGTGGACGCCACAGTGCCGCGCTTCCGCATCGACCAGCTGCTGAACTTCTCCTGGAAGCTGCTCACGCCGCTGGCCCTGGCTCTGCTGGTGGCCATGGCGCTGGTGGACCGGGCCATGGTTGGCATGGGCGTTGAGAGCATCTGGATCCGGCTGCCGGTGTTCCTGGCGCTGAACGCCGGGCTGTTCGCCGCCGGTGNNCCGCGCCCGCCGGCGAGCGCCGCGACCGGTGGTCAGCGGCGGTCCCAGGCCGGTGGCGCGCCCTGAAAACTTCACCATGCAACCGAAATGAGGACTCACGATCGATGACATCGTTGCAAATCGTCTTCTTAATAATCGCCGCGGTGACTCTGGCCTCCGCGGTGATGGTCGTTACGGCAAGGCGGTTGATGCATGCGGCCCTGTGGTTGATTTTGACCCTGCTGGGCGTGGCCGCGGTGTTCGCCACCCTGCAGGCAAACTTCTTCGCGGTGGTGCAGGTGCTGGTGTACATCGGGGCCATTGCCATCCTGATTATCTTTGCCATTATGATGACGCGCGAGGTGATGAGCGTCACCGGCCCGCGCCTGAACCGCGGCTGGGGCTGGGCCGCCGCCGCGGCGGCTGGAGGCCTGGCGGGGCTGGTTGCCGTGCTGAGCACCTGGCAGGGCTTCCAGACCGTGCTGGAGCCGCTCCCGTCCGGGTCGGTCGGGGTTGGTGCTCTGGGGGAGGCTTTTCTGGACCCCAACCGGTTTGCCGTCCCGTTTGAGGTGGCCTCGGTTCTGCTGGTGGCGGCCATGGTGGGGGCGATCTACATCGCCGTCGACCGCAAAGTGGTGGAGGAGCAATGATCCCGCTATCCTGGTATTTGATGCTGGCGGCGGCGTTGTTTGCCATCGGCCTGTTCGGCGTGCTGGCGCGGCGAAACGCGGTCGCGGTGCTGCTGGGGATTGAGCTGATGCTCAATGCGGTCAACATCAACCTGCTGGCCTTCTGGCACCGCAGCCAGCAGCTGTCGGCGGAACCGCATGTCACCGGGCTGGTGTTCGCCGCCATCGTGTTCGCGGTCGCAGCTGCCGAGACGGCTGTCGCCCTGGCGCTGATCATCTCTGTGTACCGGCGGCGGGACACCGTGGTGGTGGACGAGCTGGACCTGCTGCGCGGTTAGCAACGAGGGGGAACGAGGACGATCCATGACGACAAGCTTATTTATCTGGCTGCTGCCGCTCCCGCCTCTGCTGGCATTCTTCGCCATCCTGCTGTTTACCCGCAGCAGGAACAGGCTCAGCCACGCGCTGGCCATCGGCGGGGCAGGGCTGTCCTTCCTGGGGTCCATGATTGTGTTCTTCCGGGCGATCACCACTCCGGATCTGGCCGCCAGTCCCTTCGGCAGCGCGATCGCCTGGCTGCCGGTGGCCGGTGAGCCGGTCCGCATCGGCGTGATGGTGGACCCGCTCACCGCGGTGATGCTGTTTTTCGTGGCCTGGACCGTGCTGATGATCTTCATCTACAGCGTCGGTTACCACAACTTCGGCCAGCCGGCCGGCAAAGAAGACCAGCCCGGCCTGCCGCCGCGCGGCGCCGAGGTGCGGGTGAAGAATGAAACCAGCCGGGTGCCTTCGATTGAGCCGATGTACGCGCGCTTCTTCGCCTTCGTCAGCCTTTTTGCCGCCGCCATGTACCTGCTGGTGGTCAGCGACAACTTGCTGACCCTGTACATCGGCTGGGAAATCATGGGCCTGTGTTCGTATTTGCTGATCGGGTTCTGGTACGGTAAGACGAGCGCGCGCGACGCGGCGGTGAAAGCCTTCCTGACCACCCGCATCGGGGATATGTTCATGCTCCTGGGCATGGCTGCACTGTTCGCGCAGACGGGCACACTCAGCTTTCAGGCCATCCTCGGCGATCCGGAGGTTCTGGCGAAACTGGCGGGAACCGCGTCGGTCATCCCGGGGCTTTCATGGGCCGGGCTGATTGGCCTGCTGCTGTTTGCCGGCACGGTGGGCAAATCCGCGCAGTTCCCGCTGCATGTCTGGCTACCGGACGCGATGGAAGGCCCCACCCCGGTCTCGGCCATGATCCATGCCGCCACAATGGTGTCGGCGGGCGTGTATCTGGTGGCGCGCTTCTTCCCGCTGCTGGCGGCGCTTCTTCCCGCTGCTGGCGGCCGGCTGGGAGCCGGGCCAGCCGGTGACCACGCCCATGCTGGTGATGGCGGTCATCGGATCGTTCACGGCCCTGTTCGCTGCCACCATCGCCGTGGCGCAGAACGACATCAAGCGCGTGCTGGCCTACTCGACCATTTCACAGCTGGGGTATATGGTCGCCGCGCTGGGAGCAGGGGCGTTCGTGGCGGCGGTGTTCCACCTGATTACCCATGCTTTCTTCAAAGCGCTGCTCTTCCTGGGCTCCGGCTCGGTGATCCACGGCATGGAGCACGGCGTGATGCACACCGGCGAGCACATCGACCCGCAGGACATGCAGAACATGGGCGGGCTGTGCGAGCGCATGCCGGTGACCTTCTGGACCTTCCTGATCGGAGGGCTGGCGCTGGCCGGCTTCCCGCTGGTCACGGCCGGTTTCTGGTCGAAGGATGAGATCCTCAGCGGCGCGCTGGCCGGCGGGCACCGGGTAGTGTTCATCGTCCTGGCGCTGGCCGCGCTGCTGACCGCCTTCTACACCGCCCGCCAGATCACCCTGACCTTCCTGGGCAAGCCGCGCACCGAAGCCGCGGCCCATGCGCATGAGTCCGCACCTACCATGACAGTACCGCTGGTGGTGCTGGCCTTCTTCGCCGTCACCGCCGGCTGGGCGGGCATTCCGGAGGCATTCCCCGGGCTGGGCGGGATGGTGCCCAACTGGCTGGGCGGCTTCCTGGGGACGATGCCGAACATTCCGCACGGCGAGGAGGGGCACAGTCTGGTGCCGCTGCTGACCTCGCTGCTGGTTTCACTGGGCGGGCTGTGGCTGGGCTGGCTGGTCTACCGCGGCGTGCAGGCCGGTCAGGCCGATCCGCTGGCGGAGCGGCTGGGCGGCCTGTTCAACGTGCTGCGCAGCAAGTATTACCTGGATGAACTTTACCAGGGGATCTTCGTCCGCCCGGCGCAGTGGCTGTCGGAGACCTTCGCCTACCGCTGGCTGGACCAGGGCGTGATTGACGGTATCCTCCACGGCGTCGCCCGGGGAGCGCTGCTCCTCGGCCTGTTCCTGCGGCGCTTTATCGACATTCCGCTGATCAACCGCAGCGGCGATGTGCTGGCGGAAGGCTCGCGTGATATGGGCGGGCTGATGGCCCGGGCGCAAACCGGCCGCATCCAGATGTATATGGTGATCACGGTGGGGATCGCAGTGATCTTCGGGCTGATCATCGTCTTCCTGGTTCCCGGGCTGCGGCCTTGAGCGGAGGGATGAATGGATTTCATTGCCAATAATCTGCTGACCTTGATCCTGTTTATCCCGACGGCCGCGGCGGTGCTGGTGCTGTTCCTGCCGGCGGACCGGCGCGACCTGATCCGCTGGACGGCGCTGGCGGCCAGCCTGATCCCGCTGATCCTGTCGATCTACGCCTGGGCCGCGTTTGACCGCTCCGCTCCCGGGTTCCAGTTTGAGGTGCAGGCCAGCTGGTATCCGGCCATCCACTCCTCCTACCACCTGGGTGTGGACGGGGTTTCGCTGCCCATGGTGCTGCTGACCGCCCTGCTCACCCCGCTGGCCATCCTGACCTCCTTCAACGTCCAGGAGCGGGTCAAGGCCTACATGGTGTTCTTCCTGCTGCTGGAAACCGGCATGATGGGCGTGTTCCTGGCGCTGGACCTGCTGCTGTTCTTCGTCTTCTGGGAAGTGGGGCTGGTACCGATGTACTTCCTGATCGCCCAGTGGGGCGGGGAGCGCAGGCAGTATGCCGCGCTCAAGTTCATCCTCTACACCATGGCCGGTTCGCTGGGGCTGCTGCTAGCCATCCAGCTGATGGGGGTGGTCACCGGGACATTCGACCTCCCGGCGTTAATGCAGGCCTGGCCGGCGGTGACCGAGCTGGACCTGCCGCTCAATTTGCCGGTGAGTACGGTCAAAAGCATCGCCTTCTGGGCGTTTGTGATCGCGTTTGCCATCAAGGTTCCGGTCTGGCCCTTCCACACCTGGCTCCCCGACGCGCATACTGAAGCGCCGACCGCCGGCTCGATGATCCTGGCCGGGGTGCTGCTCAAGCTGGGGGCCTACGGCTTCCTGCGGCTGGTGCTGCCGCTCTTCCCGGCTGAATCGCACCAGTACGCCGGAGCGCTGGCCTTCCTGGCGGCCGCGGCGATCATCTTTGGCGCGCTGTCAGCCTACGGCCAGACGGATTTCAAGCGGCTGGTGGCGTATTCCTCGGTCAATCACATGGGCTTCGTGGTGCTGGGCGTGTCCGCGGCTGCCTGGGTGCTGGGTGAGCCGGGCGGCGCGAACTCGCACGCGGCCAATATGGCCCTGAACGGCGCGGTGCTGCAGATGTTCAATCACGGCCTGAGCGCGGCGGGGATGTTCTTCCTGGTCGGGGTGCTGTATGACCGGGCGCACACCCGTGACCTGAGCCAGTTCGGCGGGCTGTGGGCCATCCTGCCGGTCTACGGCGCGGTGCTGATCTTCACCGCCATGGCTTCCCTGGGCCTGCCCGGGCTGAACGGGTTCGTGTCCGAGTTCATGGTTGTGCTCGGGTCCTGGCCGGTGTTCACGCTGGCGACCGCGGTCAGCATGATCGGACTGTTCTTCACCGGCGCGTACATTCTCAAGGCGCTGCGCATGGTGCTGCACGGCCCGCTCAATGAGCGTTGGGTCGGAAAGCTTCCGGCCATGGAAATCCGCGAAATGGCGGTCATCGCCCCGCTGATGGCGCTGATGCTGGTGATCGGCATCTGGCCGTCCTGGCTGCTGGATGTGATCAACCGCGCCTTTATGACCTGGTTCTAAGAGGTTAACATGTCGTTTCCGCTTCTCAGCCTCCTGGTGTTGACCCCGCTGGCAGCCGGCCTGGTGATACTGGCGCTGCCCCGCGAGCGCCGCGATCTGATCCGCTGGCTGGCGCTGGGCGCCGGCCTGGTGATGCTGCTGTGCTCGCTGGCGCTGTATGCGGGCTACGATCAACAGGCCGGAGGATACCAGTTCATCGAATACGCCCCCTGGCTCCCGCAGCTGGGCATCGCTTACCACCTGGGCGTCGACGGCCTGGCGGTGGCCATGCTGGTTCTGACCGGGCTGGTGGTGTCCGCCGGTGTGATCGTCTCCTGGAAGGTGGAGGACCGCCCGCGGGAGTTTTTCTCCTTCATGATGTTCCTGGCAGCCAGCGTGGCCGGGGTGTTCGCCTCGCTGGATTTGTTTTTGCTGTTCTTCTTCTTTGAAATCGCGGTTTTCCCCAAGTATTTGATGATCGTCACCTGGGGCTCGCCGGAGACGCGCAATTACGGCGGCATGAAGCTCACCCTGTACCTGTTCATCGGCTCGCTGGTTGCACTGGTTGCCCTGGTGGGCGTGCTGGCGCTGTATGTACAGGGCGGGACCTTCAACTTCCTGGAGCTGCAGGAAGCCGGCTTCAGCACTGAATTCCAGCGGCTGTGGTTCCCGTTTGTCTTCTTCGGCTTCGCGGTGCTGGGGGCCATCTTCCCCTTCCATTCCTGGGCGCCGGACGGTCACGTCGCCGCACCGACCGCCATCTCCATGCTGCTGGCCGGGGTGGAGATGAAGGTGGGTGTGTTCGCCGCGCTGCGGGCCGGGATCATGCTCATGCCCGAAGGGGCGCAGATCTGGTCTCCGGTCATTCTGGCGCTGGCGACGGTCAACGTGGTCTACGGGGCCTTTATCGCCATGATCCAGACCGATTTCAAGTACGTCATCGGCTTCTCGTCGGTGTCGCACATGGGCCTGGTCCTGATCGGCCTGGCTACGCTGACGCCTGACGGCATCCGCGGGGCCGGGCTGCAGATGTTCTCGCACGGCACGATGACAGCGCTGTTCTTTGCCATCGTCGGGATGGTATACGATCAGGCGCACACCCGCGACATGGGCCAGCTGGGCGGCTTGATGCGAAAGATGCCCTGGGCGGCGGCGGGGTTTGTTGTCGCCGGTCTGGTTTCGATGGGCATGCCGGGGTTTTCCGGCTTTATCGCCGAGTTTCCCATCTTCATGGGGGCCTGGCGGGCAGCGCCCATTGTGGCGGTGATCGCCGTGCTGGGGATCATCATCACCGCGGCGTACATATTCCTGGTGGTCCGGCGGGTGTTCTTCGGTGAGGTACCGCCGGCGCTGGCGGCGGTGGAGGATATTCCCCTGCGTGACAAGATCACCATCGGAGTGTTCTCAGTCATCATGATCGCCATCGGCTGGTTCCCGTCGCTGATCGTTCCGCTGGTGGAAACCAGCGTCCAAACCATTCTGCAGGTCGTGGGAGGTGCATAGTTGGGCAACGGGGATATTTCTCCGCTCACGGCGGTGCTGCCCGAGCTGGGGCTGCTGGCCCTGGCCGCAATCATACTGGTGCTGGATCTCTTCTGGGATAGAAAAGCGCGCGCCAACCTGGGCTGGGTGACGGCCGGCGGCCTGCTGCTGGTGGCCGTGCTGAGCGTTTTCATGGCCCAACCGCCTGAAACCCCGACCTTGATCTGGGGCGGCATGCTGCGCCTGGACGGGGCCAGTTTTGTCTTCCGGATGATCTTTCTGGCCGGCGCGGCGATCACCGCGCTGATGGTCTCAGAAAACCAGCGGCTGAGCGCGCAGGGCGAGTTCTACGCTCTGATGCTGGTCAGCACCCTGGGGATGAGCCTGATGGCCTCGGCAGCCGACCTTGTGATGCTGTACCTGGCCATCGAAACCACTTCCATTCCGCTGTACATTCTTTCCGGCTTCCTCCTGCGCGACCAGAAGTCCGTGGAGGCGGGCCTCAAGTACCTGCTGTACGGGGCGATGACCTCGGCGGTGATGCTGTACGGGTTCAGCCTGCTGTACGGCTTCACCGGAACCACACAGATTTACGACATTGCGGCCGGGTTCTCCGGCCAGAACGGGCTGCCGGCGGTTTACCCGGCGGCTGTCATCGGCGCGATGCTGCTGGTGCTGGTCGGGTTTGGGTTCAAAGTGTCGGCGGCGCCGTTCCACTTCTGGGCGCCGGACGTGTATGAAGGCGCTCCTACCGCAGTGGCCGGGTTCCTCTCGACGGCGTCCAAGGCGGCCGGGTTTGTGGTGCTGATGCGGGTGCTCAGCGCCGCCTTCAGCGACCAGGCGCTGGTCTGGTCGGGTGTGGTTGCGGCGCTGTCCATTGGCAGCATGGTTGTGGGCAACTTCCTGGCGCTGGCGCAGAAGAATATCAAGCGCCTGCTGGCCTATTCCTCCATCGCGCAGGCGGGGTATATGCTGATCGGCGTGGCTGCCGCGGGCGCCGGCGGAGAGAGCCTGCCCTACACCGCCACGACCTACTACCTGCTGGCCTATCTGGCGACCAACCTGGCGGCCTTCGGCGTAGTGGCGGCGGTAAGCCGCCTGACCGGCAGCGAGCAGATCGCCGACTACCGCGGGCTGAACCAGCGCGCGCCAGGCCTGTCGCTGGCGCTGGCGGTGGCAGTGCTCTCGCTGGGCGGCATCCCGCCCTTTGCCGGCTTCTTCGGCAAGGTGGTGGTGTTCGCCTCCGGCATTCAGGCCGGGCTGACCTGGCTGGTCATTATTGGCATCCTGAACGCGGTGGTGGGCCTGTATTACTACCTCACCGTGCTGCGCGTGGTTTACCAGCGTGCGGAGGAGGTCGAAGGTGAGACGCCGCTGGCCATCCCGGCTGCCTGGAAGACCGCGGCGGTGCTGAGCGCGGCCGGAATCGTGGCGATTGGCGTGCTCTTCCTGCCGTGGTATAACCTCTCCATGCAGGCTGCCTCGAGTTTGTTGACCTTCCGTTGATTGACAACTCGACCGCTATGATATAATTTGCTGGTATGAAGTCGCCAGGTTCTTTAGAGAATGATCGGAAACAGCAGGTTTTGAATCTCACCCTGGCGGCGGTTGCAGGTCAGGTCGGTTGCCTTACGCTGGTCATCATCCTGGCGGCAGTTTTTGGGGGGCTATGGTTGGATGCCAGGTTCGACAGCAAACCTCTGTACACGCTGAGTTTTCTGATCGCGAGCATCCCTGTCTCGCTGGGTGTTATGTTCCTGGTGGTCAGGGCGGCTATTCATAGAATGAAAATTACACCTACAGCTCAGAGTAAAGCTGGTATTCAGGAGGATCGCATTGGAAACAACTCGTAGGTGGCGCTTCGGCGTAAATCGCTGGATCGTGCTGGGCATCGTCATCCTGATGGTTATCGGTGTGAACCTGGTCAGCCCGGTGATGCCGCACATCCAGGTGGCGCCTGAGCCGTTGAGCGGCACCGTCACCCTTCCCGTTATCGGCCCGGTATTCCTCTCGAACACAACCACCACCAATATCCTGGTGGTGCTGGTGGTAATCCTGCTGGCCTACCTGGTCAAGCGGGCGATTGAGCGCGGGGAGATGGTCCCGTCAGGCGTGATCGTGCCGGGAATGGAGATGCTGGTCGAGGTTCTGTACAACATGACCGAGACCACCACGGGCGCCAAGTGGGCGCGCCGGATCTTCCCCTGGTTTGCCACCCTGCTGATCTATATTCTGGTGGCCAACCTTGTGCGCCTGACGCCCATTTTCGAGACCTTCGGCCTGCTGCATCACGCCGAAGAAGGCGGCCATGCGGTCGCCACGGTGCTCGGCCTGCCGACGGTGATCAACCAGCCCGGAGAGTGGACGGTGGTGCCCTTCTTCCGCGGTCTGGCAACCGATCTCAACTTCACCGTCGCGCTGGCGCTGCTCTCGGTGATCTTCACCCAGGTATACGGCTTCCAGGCGCTGGGGGGGAAGTATCTGGTCAAGTTCTTCAACTTCACCACCTTCTTCAAGAAGCCGTTCTTCGGCGCGATCGACTTCGCCGTTGGCCTGCTGGAGCTGATCTCTCAGTTCGCGTTGATTTTGTCTTACTCTTTCCGGTTGTTCGGTAACATCTTCGCCGGCACCGTGCTCACCGCGGTGGTGATTTTCCTGGTGCCGGTGTTTGTGCCTTCCGTCGTTATGCTGCTGGAGTTTGCCATCGGTATGATCCAGGCCTTCGTGTTTGGCATGCTGACCATGGTGTTCATGTCCCAGGCCGTCACCGGACACGGTGAAGAAGCCCACGCCTGACGCAGCAATCATTTCACCTAGAGATATCGTTTCAGTAATGCACTATCAGGAGGAATTTCAGACAAATGGAAACCCAGGGTCTCATTGAAGCGGCAAAGTTTATTGGCGCCGGGTTGGCGATGATTGGCGCGCTGGGCGCTGGCGTCGGCGTTGGCCTGAGCGTGCAGGGGGCGGTCTCCGGCATGGCCCGCAACCCGGATGCTTACGGTACCCTGTTGACCAGTATGATGTTGGGCGTGGCCTTCGCGGAAGCGATTGCGATCTACTGCCTGGTGGTAGCCTTCTTAATGCTCTTCGTGCTCTAGTTACCACCGGTCCAGGAAGGAGCTGAACTTGGAAAATCTTGGTTTAAATCTAGGGTTCCTGATCCAATACGCGCTGGCCTTCGCGGTTTTGTTTGTGGTGCTGCGTGCCTGGGTGTACCAGCCCGTCCTCGGGCTGTTGGAGAAGCGCCGAAACACCATTGCTCAGGGGCTGGAAGATGCGCGTGTGGCGGCGGAAGCCCGCGCCAACGCCGAGCGCGAAGCCAACCGCATCATCAGCGAAGCCCAGAGCCGCGCCCAGCAGATTATCCATGATGCCGAGCAGCGGGCGCAGGAAGTGGCCCGTGAGATCCGCGCGGCGGCTGAAGATGAAGCTGTGGAGATCCGCGAGAACGCGCTGGCCGATCTGGATGACGAACGCCGCAAGATCCTGACGGACCTTCGCGGGCAGGTGGTCTCGCTGGCGATGGCCGCCGCGGAAAAGCTGATCGGTGAATCGCTCGACGAACGCCGCCAGCGTTTGATTCTGGATGAGTTCTTCTCCGGCGTGCGGGAAGGCCGGGTCACCGTGCTGAACGGCACCGCCATGCGCGGCCAGACGGCTGAGGTGACCAGCGCGCTGCCGCTCAGCCAGGAAGAGCAGGAGGCCATCCGCGCGCAGCTGCAGCGTGACAGCGACGGCCCGTCCGATATTTCCTTCCGGGTGGACCCGTCCATCATCGGCGGGTTGATCATCCGGGTCGGGGACAACATCGTGGACGCGTCCATCGCCAACCGCCTGCAGGAGCTGCGCGAGTCTCTGGTCTAGAGCTGGTAGAGGGGACTGGTCTCCCCGTTTTTCGTCGGACAACAATGAACTGCCTGAGGCACCCCCTTCTCAGGGAACGGGGGTGCTTTCACAACAGGTAAAAAGTAACCATGATCGATCAATCCAGGTCCTTGAAAGCGCTTTTTTCCCGGATACCGGTAGAAGTGCTCTCGCCGAAAGAAATCCCGGATGTACCCATCACCGGCATTGCCTTTGACTCCCGGGAGGTCACGCCCGGCCGTGTCTTCATCGCCCTGACCGGAACCAGCCGGGACGGGCATAAGTACATCCCGTCCGCCATTGAGCGCGGCGCGGCCGCGGTGATCGGCACGCTCCCGGCTGAGGAGCAGAACTGGCCGGTGCCCTACCTGCAGGTGATTGATTCCCGGCTGGCGCTGGCGCACCTTTCCGCTGCGTTCTATGACTTCCCGGGCCGCAAGATGACGGTGGTGGGCGTCACCGGCACCGACGGCAAGACGACCACCTCTACACTGCTGTACCAGATCCTGCGCAGCGCGGGCCTGGCGGCGGGCATGGTCTCCACCGTCAGCGCCTACATCGGCGATCAGGTGCTGGACACCGGGTTCCACGTCACCACGCCCGAAGCCCCGGACCTGCAGCGCTACCTGGCGAAGATGGTGGAAGCCGGGCTGACCCACGCGGTCGTCGAGGCCACTTCGCACGGCCTGGCGCAGGAGCGCGTCACTGGGGTGGAGTTTGATATTGCCGTGGTCACCAACATCACCCACGAGCATCTGGACTACCACGGCGGCTATGAGGGCTACCGGGCGGCCAAGGCGAAGCTGTTCCAGTCTCTGGAGCACACGGCGGAAAAGGCGCATAAACCGAAACGCCTGGCGGTGCTCAACCGGGATGACGGCTCCTACGAGTACCTGCCGGGGATGACGGGGGTGGATCAAGTCAGCTACGGCCTGACGCCCGGACAGACTGATATGTGGGCCGAGGATGTACGCTTCGAGCCGGACGGAACCTACTTCCGCCTGGTGACCCGTGAGGGCAGCGTCCCGGTGCGCAGCACGCTGGTCGGGAAGTACAACGTGTCCAACTGTCTGGCGGCCGCCGCCGCGGCGGTTTTCGGCCTGGGGTTATCGCTGGAGCAGGCCCGGGCGGGCATTGAGAACCTTCAGGCCGTGCCCGGCCGCATGGAGCGCATCGACCTGGGCCAGCCGTTCACCGCCATCGTCGACTTTGCCCACACGCCCAACGCGCTGAAGAATGCGCTGGAGACTGCGCGCGAGCTGACCCGGGGGAGGGTGATCGCTGTTTTCGGGTCTGCCGGCCTTCGCGACCGCGAGAAGCGCCGCATGATGGCGGATACATCCGCCCGGCTGGCCGACGTGACCGTTCTGACCGCCGAGGACCCGCGCACCGAGTCGCTGGATGACATCCTGGCCGAGATGGCCGGCGCTGCTGAATCCGCCGGCGCCGTGCCCGGACGGACGTATCTGTGTGTGCATGACCGGGGCGAGGCCATTCGCCAGGCCGTGCGCATGGCCAACGCCGGTGACCTGGTAATTGCCTGCGGTAAGGGGCACGAGCAGTCGATGTGCTTCGGGGAAACGGAATACCCCTGGGATGACCGCACCGCCATGCGGGCGGCCCTGGCAGAGCTGATGCACCTGGACGGCCCGGAGATGCCCTATCTTCCCACGCGGGACGGCTAGCGGGCGCTCCGGATTCCAGAAACCAGATAAGAATAGACCTCCGGGTTTTGCCCGGAGGTCTTCGTTTTGAGTCAGGTGCGGGTCTAGTGACGCCCGCCGCCGCGGCGATCACCGCTGCCACCGCGCCGGTCTCCGCCGCGCCCGCCGCGATCACCGCGATCGCCGCCCGGGCGACCGCCTCCTCCGCGGCTGCCGCGCGGCTGGTCGTGCATCTGGGCTTCTTCAGCCGTCCAGCCTTCGAGCACTGCCTGGCGGGACAGGCGGATCTTGCCGTTCTCGTCGATGTTGGTCACCATCACGGTGATTTCATCGCCCATGGCGACCACGTCTTCCACCCGGTTCACCCGCTCGGTGTCCAGCTGGGAGATGTGCACCATGCCGTCGATGTTGGGCAGGATCTCCACGAACGCGCCGAAGTCGGTGATGCGCACCACCTTGCCGGTGTAAATGCGGCCGAGCTGCGGGACCTCGATCAGTTTTTCGATCTGCTCACGGGCCGCGGCCTCGCCAGCGCCTTCGGTGGCGGCAATGAACACCGTACCGTCGTCGGAGATGTCGATGCGGGTGCCGGTCTCTTCCTGGATGGCGCGGATGTTCTTGCCGCCCGGGCCGATGATGGCGCCGATCTTATCCACCGGGACCTTGATGGTGGTGATCCGCGGGGCATGCGGCTTCAGCTCGGGGTTCGGCGCCGGAATGACTTCCAGCATCTTGTCGAGGATGAACAGCCGGGCCTCGCGGGCCTGCGCCAGCGCGCGGGACATGATTTCATTGGTGATGCCGCTGATCTTGATATCCATCTGCAGGGCGGTGATGCCCTTGTCGGTGCCGGCCACCTTGAAGTCCATGTCACCCAGGTGATCTTCCAGCCCCTGGATGTCAGTCAGGATCTGGTACTGGTCGCCTTCCTTGACCAGGCCCATGGCCACACCGGCGACCGGGGCTTTGATCGGCACACCGGTGTCCATCAGCGCCAGGGTGGAGCCGCAGACCGAGCCCATCGAAGATGAACCGTTGGAAGAGAGCACCTCGGAGACCAGGCGGATCACATACGGGAATTCTTCCTCGCTCGGGATTACCGGCACCAGGGCCCGTTCGGCCAGGGCGCCGTGCCCGATCTCACGCCGGGACTGGCCGCGCAGCATGCGCACCTCGCCGGTGGAGTAGGGCGGGAAGTTGTAGTGGTGGATGTACCGCTTGGTTTCCATCGGGGTCAGGTTGTCCAACTCCTGGGCCTCGCGCGGGGTGCCCAGCGTGGCCAGGGTGAGCACCTGAGTCTCACCGCGGGTGAACAGGCCGGAACCGTGCGCACGGGGGCTGATGCCCACCTGGCACCAGATGGGGCGGATCTCATCAGGCCGGCGGCCGTCGGGGCGCGCGCCGCGGGTCAGGATGCGCTCGCGCACCACCCGGCGGTAAGCCTCTTCGAAGGCTTCCTTGAGCGGGGCGATCTGGGTCTCGTCCTCGCCGGCCAGCTCGGCCACGGTCTTATCGCGAAGCTCGTCAATACCGCCGTACAGCTCCGCCTTGGTGTGGGGAGCGTCCAGAATGGCATTGAACTGGTCCTTGAGCTGATCATACAGCCGCTGCGCCACGGACGGGTCGACAGCCTTGACGGCTACTTCGCGCTTTTCCTTGCCCACTTCCTGGCGCATGCGCTCCTGCAGGTCGATGAGCGGCTGCAGCGATTTGTGGCCAAAGGCCAGTGCCTCGACCATGACATCTTCCGGAATCTCGTTCGCTCCGCACTCGACCATCAGGATGGCGTCGCGGGTGCCGGCGATGCGCAGGTCCAGGTCAGAGACCTCGATTTCGGCGAAGGTGGGGTTGATGACGAACTGGCCGTCAATCCGGCCGACGCGCACCGCGCCGATGGGGCCGTTCCAGGGGATATCCGAGATGGTCAGCGCCGCGGAAGCGGCGTTGATGGCCAGGATATCCAGCGGGTTCTCCAGATCTGCGGACAGGGAGAACAGGATGACCTGCACTTCGTTGCGCATGCCTTCCGGGAAGAGCGGGCGGAGTGGGCGGTCGGTCAGGCGGGCCACCAGCACAGCTTCAGCGGACGGGCGGCCTTCGCGGCGGAAGAACGAGCCGGGGATGCGCCCGCCGGCGTACATGCGCTCTTCGTACTCGACGGTGAGCGGGAAAAAGTCGATGCCCTCGCGGGCGTCGCCCATGGTGGCCGCGGCGAAGACGATCGAATCGCCGAGACGAACGGTAACCGAGCCGCCAGCCTGTCCGGCCAGCTTTCCGGTTTCAATCATAATTTCTTTACCACTGACTTGAGCGGTAAAACTCTTAGCTTCGGGTTGCATAAATTTCATCCCTCCTGAGATTCCCCCTCTGGTTAGGGACTGAAAATTGACGAGGAATGGCTTCCTCACCAGGTTTCAATACCTAACCGCGAGGGGTTCGTATCGATTAACCAATTCTAGCGCAAATAAAAAAAGGAGGGTAGATGTTCAAACTCACATCCATCTACCCTCTTTCTTACCGGGTTACTGCTTGCGCAGTTTGAGCCGTTCTGTGAGCACGGCGTAGCGGGGCAGATCCTTCTGCCGCAGATACGCCAGCATGCGGCGGCGGCGGCCCACCAGCTTGAGCAAACCGCGGCGAGAGGACTCGTCGTGCTTGTTCTTGCGCAGGTGCTCCGTCAGCTGCTGGATGCGCCGGGTCATGATGGCGATCTGGACTTCTTCCGAGCCGGTGTCGCCTTCGTGACGGGCGAATTCCTGCATGATCTGCTTCTTTTCTTCCTGAGTTAAACCCATGACGTCTGCTGTCTCCTTCTATAGGTTTTATGAGCAGGTCTCCTTGACTCCAGCCGAAACCAGAGAGAGGACCAGTCACTTCGCCGGATTATACCAGACCTTGCCCGGAACGAACAGGTCAGCGCGGGTGATTGGAGAGGAGCGGCCGCAGGTTCTCCTGTGCCCTGGGGGTGAGCAGGGGCAGGCAGCGGCGGGCCAGGCGCTGGACCACCTGGTTGCGGTTCAGCGTGACCATCTGGCTGAGGAAGAAGCCTGCTTCCACCGGCACCCGGCGGGAGAGGGCCTGCAGGATGGCCAGCAGCTCGTTTTGCACCGGCCCCGGGTTCTCCGCGATCAGCGGGCTGATCAGGGTGAACACCAGGGGGATGTTCTCGAAGTGATGGTCTTCGACCAGCGGCAGCAGCGCGCGCAGGCCGAAGGCCTGGTAGGCGGGCTTGCCCGACAGCCAGTCGCGGATCAGGTCGATGTACTCGCCCGTGTGCTGCTGGCGGACGCGCCGGCTGCCCTGGTCCAGCAGGTACTGCACCAGAACCTTTTCCTCTTCGGGCTGCGACCAGGCACGCAGCCGCTGCAGCACATCCGTCGACCGTTCGGCAGGAAGCAGGCCGAGCAGCGCGCCGGCGGTCTGGCGGACCTCCAGGTAGGGGTCCTGCCAGAGCCGGTCGGCTAGCGCCAGCGCGCTGTCGGGTTTTTCCAGGCACAGGTCTTCGAAGGCGATGCTCAACTGCTGCAGCACCAGCGGCGGGATGTGGTAAGCCTGCGAGAGCGGCACAGACCCCGCCACCTGGCCTGGCCGGTAGGTGCGGTCGGAGTACAGCTCAAACAGGCGGCCCAGCGCGCGCTGGAACTCTTCCGGCTCTTCAAAATACCAGCTCAGCTCTTCCAGCTGCGATCTTAACAGCGACAGTTGAACAGCCGGCACGCCGACCTACTCCTCATACTGTTAGTAAGCCCGGGCAATATAAACCTTCTCGTGGGCTTCACCGCCGCAGTGGATGCAGCGGCCGGTGCCGCCGGGCTGGTTCATCGGGATGCAGCGGGTGGTGGCGCGGGTGTCTTCCTTGATCTTCGCCTCGCACTCCTTGCTGCCGCACCACCAGACATACACCCAGCCGTCCTTCACGGCTTCTTTCAGCCCGTCGTAATCCGCCGGCTCGCTGATGTGGGCGTCGCGGAAGGCTGTGGCTCGCTCCAGCAGGGCGGACTGGATGGTCTTGAGCAGCTCATCCACCTGAGCGGCCAGCCCTTCGATGGGCAGGGCGGTCTTGCCGGCCTTGCCGGGGATGTCGCGGCGGGCGGCGGTGACCACGCCCTTTTCCACGTCCCTGGGGCCAATTTCTATTCGCAGCGGTACGCCGCGCAGCTCCCAGTCGTTGAACTTAAAGCCCGGGGTGACCTCGGTGCGGTCGTCCAGCTTGACGCGGAAGCCCTTGAGTGCCTGGAAGACCTGATCCGCCACAGGCATCACCTTCGCGCGCTCCTCATCCGAGCGGTAGATGGGCACAATCACCACCTGGAGCGGGGCCAGGCGCGGCGGCATGACCAGACCCTGGTCGTCGCCGTGGGTCATGATGATGGCGCCGATGAAGCGGGTGGACAGGCCCCAGGAGGTCGTCCAGCAGTACTGCAGGGTGTTGCTGGTGTCCAGGTACTGGATGTCGAAGGCTTTGGCGAAGTTCTGGCCGAGGAAGTGCGAGGTGCCCGACTGCAGGGCGCGGGTGTCGCCCATCATGGCCTCGATGGTGTAGGACTCGACCGCGCCGGCGAACTTCTCCGTCTCGCTCTTGCGGCCGGGGATGACCGGCACCGCCGCCTCATTGATGGCGAAGTCGGTGTACACATCCAGCATGCGCAGGGTTTCCTCACGGGCCTCGGCCTCGGTGGCATGGGCGGTGTGGCCCTCCTGCCAGTAGAACTCCATGGTGCGCAGGAACAGGCGGGTGCGCATTTCCCAGCGGACCACGTTGGCCCACTGGTTGATCAGCACCGGCAGGTCCCGGTAGGACTTGATCCATTTGGAGTACATGTACCCGATGATGGTTTCGGAGGTCGGGCGGACCACCAGCGGCTCTTCGAGCTTCTCACCGCCGCCGATGGTGACCACGGCCAGTTCGGGCGAGAAGCCTTCCACATGCTCCTTTTCCTTTTCCAGGAAGGACATGGGGATGAACAGCGGGAAGGCTGCGTTGACATGCCCGGTTTCCTTGAAACGGCGGTCAAGCGCGTCCTTGATGTTCTCCCACAGCGTCCAGCCGTACGGACGGACGACCATGGTTCCGCGGACAGGCGAGTAATCGGCCATCTCGGCGCGCAGGATCACCTGGTTGTACCATTCGGAGAAATTTTCGCTTCGGGTGGGGAGTTTTTCTGTGCTCATGAGTGCTTCTTCCAGTAGGGATGATAGGAATTATGCCGCCGGCTGGCGCAGCTGCCCGGCCGCTTCTTCAACATCTTTGGCGAAAGACAGCCACCGCCGCTGGTGGGCGGGGATGTAGCCGTCTTGTGCGGAGAGCAGGGTTTCGAAGGCTTTCCGCCAGCCTTCGCCGACCAGGATCAGCGGGCGGGGCGGGAGCGATTCAATGACCAGCTGGTTCCAGACCATGCAGATTTCGGTCAGCGTACCCGTGCCGCCCGGCAGGGCGATATAGGCGTCGGCACGGTCGATCAGGGCAAACAGGCGCTCGCGCAGGGTGGGGAGGTGCACTTCTTCGAGCACCCAGGGGTTGGCCCCGCCGCCGCGCCAGCGCTCGATCTCCTCGCAGGTGACGCCAATGACATGACCGCCGGCCTCCGCCGCGCCGCGGGAGACGGCTTCCATGGTGCCCATGTAACCGCCGGTCAGCACGGTGTGGCCGCTTTCGGCCAGCAGGCGTCCCAGGCGCAGGGCAGCTTCATAATCAGCCGGGTTGGGTTGCGTTCCACCAAATACTGTGATGTTCATTGGCTTTCCTCTTGCCGGAACCCTTATTGTACTTCACTCTGGCGATCGGCGTGAACCTGGTTCGTGCAGGGTCCTGCTTAATAAAAACCCCTTCCCGGGAGGACCTGGGAAGGGGAGTGAAGGGTCGTCGGAGAAGATTACTCTTCCTTCTGCAGCTCTTTCTGACGGGCGGCGACAATTTCAGCGGTAATGTGCGGGGGCACGATCTCGTAGGAGTCGAACTCCATGGTGAAGATACCGCGGCCGCCGGTCAGCGAGCGCAGCTGGGTGGTGTAGCGCAGCATTTCCGCCAGGGGCACCATGGCCGTGACCACAGAGCGGCCCTTGTCGGTGTCCATGCCTAGCACGCGGGCGCGGCGGGTGTTCAGGTCGCCCAGGACGTCGCCCATGTTGGCTTCCGGAACAGTGATCTGCACCTTCATGATCGGCTCGTAGAGCACCGGGTTGGCGTCCTTGAAGGCCAGCTTGAAGGCTTCGCGTCCGGCGATTTCGAAGGCGATCGGTTTGGAGTCAACCGGGTGCTCCTTACCGTCGGTGATGGCCACATGAACGCCGCGGACCGGGAAGCCGGCCAGCACGCCTTCGCGCATCACACCCTGGATACCCTTCTGGATGGAGGCCGAGTAGCTCTGGGAGATGGCGCCGCCAAAGACTTCCCAGGTATAGTTGAACTCGCCATCCGGGTATGGCTCGAGGCGCAGGTGAACCTCACCGAACTGGCCCGCGCCGCCGGTCTGCTTCTTGTGGCGGTACATGGCGGTGGCCTTCTTGGTGATGGTCTCCTGATAGGGCACCTTCGGCTCGGCAATGGTCAGGCCGACCTGGAATTTTGTCTCGGCGCGGCGGATGGCCACGTCGATGTGCTGGTCGCCCATACCCTGCAGGATGGTCTGCAGCGTGGCCGGCTCGTTGTGCCAGGAGAGGGTCATGTCCTCTTCGGCCAGGCGGGTCAGCGTTGAGGAAATCTTGGTCGAGTCCGCCTGGGTCTTGGGGAAGACGGCCACCTGGTAGAGAGCATTGGGGTAGGTCGGGACGCTGAGGATCAGCGGATGGTTGCGGTCGGTCAGGGTGTCGCCGGTGACGGTTTCGCCCAGCTTGGGCACGACGCCGATATCGCCGGCGTGCAGGGTCTTGACCGGGATGGTCTCTTTGCCGCGCGGCACTGCGATGGTGCCCAGGCGCTCTTCAACTTCACGCTTGCTGTTCCAGACACGAGTGTCGGAGTTGATCGTGCCGGAGAACACGCGGAACATGGTCTGCTTGCCGACAAAGGGATCCGCCGTGGTCTTCCAGACGTAGGCAGCCAGCGGGCCACTGTCGGAAGGAGTGAGCTCCTCTTCCTGCCCGTTCTTGGTCTGGCCCACTTCCACCCGGCCGTCGACGGGAGAAGGCAGCAGGTTGACGATCGCATCGAGCAGGGGGATGATGCCCGTGCCGGAGCTGGCGGCGGAAACGAACACCGGGATGAAAGAGCCGGAGCGGATGACCTTGCACAGGCCGCGCTGGATTTCCTCGGCGGTCAGTTCGCCGCTCTCCAGGTACTTCTCCAGCAGCTCATCTTCGCCTTCGGCTGCGGCTTCCACCAGGGTAAGGCGAGCCTCATCCGCCGCGTCCTTGTATTCCGCGGGGATTTCTTCGGCGGTCTTGCCTTCGCCCTTGTAGGCCTTCATGGTGATCAGATCGATCACGCCCTGGAAGGACTGCTTCTCACCCCAGGGGAGCTGCACAGGCAGCAGGCGGGTGGTGGAGAACTCTTCGACAGAGGACAGAGCTTTGCGGTAGTTCGCGTTCTCGCGATCCATCTTGTTGATGACCACAAAGCGCGGCAGTTTGAACTCGTCAATGTAATTCCAGGCGACCTCCGTGCCCACCTCAACACCGGCGACCGAGTCGACCAGCACGATGGCGCTGTCGGCGACCCGCAGGGCGGAGATAACTTCACCGACAAAGTCCGTGTAACCGGGTGTGTCAAGGAAGTTGACCTTCACATTCTTGTATTCGACCGGAATGACGGACGTATACAGGGATATGGCGCGCCGGATTTCTTCTTCGTCGAAGTCTGACACGGTGGTGCCTTCTTCCACTTTCCCCATGCGCGTGGTGGCGCCGGTGTGGAAGAGGAACGCCTCGGTCATCATGGTTTTGCCTGCTCCGCCATGGGAAACGATCGCTACGTTGCGGATGGACTCGGTGGTATACTCTTTCATTAACGCAACCCTTCTATTGAGTTCTTTACGAGCTTGTGGTTCGATCCAATTCTAAGGCCAGTGTGGTTTTCTGTCAAAGCGGACGAACTAGGATAGAAACCAGCAACAATTATAACAGGTTGCCGGTGTTTTCCAGACCGATATTAAGATAATTATCCCGGGATACTGCGGCTGAAAGCGGTCAGCCGGGCCGGACGAGTGTCTTCAATTACTGGTGCGGCTGCTTCAGCCGCTTTTCCATGCGCCAGGCAGGTTCCACCACGCGCCGCCAGACGCCTTCGTGGTCCGGATAGGACCAGATCCCCGGCTCGTGGGCGGTGATTCTGAACCCCAGCCTCCGGTACAGCGCCTGGGCGCGGGTGTTGTCCTTGGCAACGTTGAGGGTCAGGATTTCGTATCCGCGCGCGATCAAGTCCTGTTCGATCACCTCGAGCATGCGGGTGCCCAGACCGTTCCCCCGGTAGGCCGGCCGGATGCGGAAAGAATACAGATATGCCCGGCGTGACCCATCGGCCAGCTCCAGCCGGTCACTGAGCAGCTGGATAAACAGCTGGCCGATCAGCCGGTCCCCCGGCAGGAAAGCGCCCCAGAGAAGCGCCAGGCCCATTCGGGCGCGTTCGTAAGCGCTGGCGTACAGCCGGCGAAAATGTATAAACTCACCTTCCCATTCCAGCGCGCGCAGGTCGGCCTTCCCCAGCTGGCGGATGGTGACCTGGTCCAGCCAGTTGGGCGGCAGGTCCGGGCGGAGGGTGTCAGTCTGGCTCGGGTCCATCGGAAGCATCAGCCTCCGCCAGCAGCCGCTGGAGCAGCGCTTCTTCCTGGTCCGCGCTGGCGATTTCACCGTCCAGGTAAGCAGCGCGCAGGCGGGCGAGAATCTGTTTATACAGCGGAGAGGGGCGCAGCCCCAGCTCTCGCAGGCGTATCCCGTCGGTGACCGGCCGCACATGCTGCCAGTGTGTCAGGTAGCGTTCCAGGATGGCTCTTTCCGGCTCAGCCTGGCGCAGCAGGCACAGCGCGTACAGCACCGGGTTGGAGACTGTCTCCAGCCGGCGGGTGATCTCGCCGGGTTTCTGATGGGCCAGCCTCCCCAGCTCGTTCCACAGCTGGGAGCCTGAGGCCAGCCCTTCCCTCAGGTGGCGGGGGAAGCGCAGGCGGGCGGCCAGGTCACGGGCGTCTTCGGCTTCCATGGGCAGCAGCCACACCAGGTAGGCCAGAATGCGGCGGATGGGCTGGTTGTCGACCGTGTCCGGCAGCAGCAGGCGCTCATCCAGCGGAGCGGTGCGGACCTGCTCGAGCAGCGGCCGGCGGGAAGCGTCCCAGCGCAGCCCGGGGTGGATGCACTTCAGCAGGCCCAGCTGGTCCAGCCGCTGTAGCATGTCGGGGGCCTTTTCTTCGGTCAGGATCAGATCCAGCTCGTGGCGCAGCCGGTCGCCGGAGACCTGCTTGAGCAGCGGGGCAGCCTCGTCGACCAGCTCCAGGGTGCGGTCTTCGATCCTGAAGCCGAAGCGGATTTCGAAGCGCACAGCGCGCAGCATGCGTGTGGGGTCGTCGATGAAGGAGATCGAGTGCAGCACCCGCACCAGACCTTTTTCAATATCGTTCAGGCCGCCCCAGTAGTCATACAGCTCGCCGTAGTGGCGCCCGTCCAGGCGCAGCGCCAGGGTGTTGATGGTGAAATCGCGGCGGTGCAGGTCGAGCTTGATGCTGCCAGTCTCCACCACCGGCAGGGCGGTCGGCTTCTCGTAAAACTCAGTCCGCGCGCTGATCAGGTCCAGGCTCTCCGGCAGGGCGGCGCGGCTGGCTTCGTCCGCTGGGATGCCCAGCCTGTCCAGCCGGGCGCCGGCCAGCTTCCACTTGGCCG
>CZCB01003239.1_pt1 | contig 48105 bp, 47 predicted proteins | sample 591991 | NCBI WGS metagenome assembly CZCB01 (sample SAMEA3556809, study PRJEB10932) | anaerobic digester metagenome
AAGATGAACTTGAAAATTTATTTCAACAATTTTCAGATTAGTCGTGTAGTCTAAATAATCGGTAAGCAAGCTTAAACGCATCTAATAAAGTAGACAAATTCCAATCTATCAATGGACTTAAAACCAAGGAGGTTGTATCGTGGCTGATGATAATAAAATAATACACTTTATCCCACCATTACCTCCTAAACGGGAAAAGCGAGTAGGCATTTACTGTCGTGTGAGCACAAGCAGTGCTGATCAGTTAAAAAGTCTTACAGCCCAAGTATCGGCGCTAACAAGATTGACAGCAGCTAATCCCAAATGGTTATTAGTAGATGTGTATATAGATATTGCTTCAAGCAAGACAGGTTCTTCCCGCAAAGAGTTTTTTCGTATGCTGCAGGACTGTAAGTCTCGTGATATAGAAATTATCCTAATCAATTGTATCCATTTGTTTAAGTGCGTTTATAGGGCATTATGTGAGCGTTCAAAACGCCTTAAAAGATAGAGGCATCGCAAGGCAAACCATAATTTCATTCGCCATAAGTAAGATAGAGGATTTAACATCAGTAGGGTTGTGGAGATAGAATGGATGTATATATTTTTAATAGAAGGTGAAGCAATGCTCGAAGTTGTATTTAGTGATAGTGAAAAAGGTTCTATGAAAGTAGCAAAAAATTACAATGCAAAAACTATGCTTGGTGGAGCGATCGGTTATATTGGAAAAAAGCCAACCAAAGCTGAATTAAGGAAACATTTTGAAGGCCAAGCAATTGGAGGGAATTCTCAAGATGTTGTTAATATAGGTTTTTCGCTTGACATTGGAGATATTTCGGGTGAAATTGATGGACATGAGCGGCAAAATATTTTCCGAAAATTGTGGGGACGATTTGAGGTTGATAATAAGGAACAAGAACGGTTCTTCCGAAATCAACGCAAGGATATGGAGAAGCTGTTGTCTGCCGCAAAAGATGGTATACCAATACGAATATGGAAAAGCAACACCCCTTATTCTGCTTGCGGATTTCACTTCGTATGCCATTTATTAAAAAATATTGACTGCGATATAAGAGTTGTTTCTTTACCTGAATATAAACCAATATCTGAGAATGAAATAGCACAGGTGTACCGCAGGCAGGACAAGGCGCTTATTATAAGCTCGTAGGAGCTGTTATCTTTAGTGTACATATTTTTAATATAAAAATCTATAAAAATAAAAATGTACCAATAGATTCATAAAATCTTGACAAGAGGCATATAATATAGTATCATTGTATCACAAAAAGAGGTGATGCAATGAATCCGCACTATAATCAGAATTATACCTGGGAACAGATTAATGAGATTTTGGCAATGATACATGACTGTATTAGAGAGGGCAGATTCATTATATCAAAAAATGAGAATAGACAAGAAAACATAGATTTTATAAGTGAATATAATCTAAACAGCAGAAGGCAAAAGGAGATTTTACTGAACATAAAAACAGAAGATTTTTGCCATTCATTGCAAAATATGAAAGTAGGATTTGAACATGAGGTTTTATATATATTTTGTCCCCAGGTTACGTTATTTAACTTTGATGGCATCGAGGAGTTAGTTGATATATATACGAAATTTAATCTAATTGATAGTGAGAGTGGCAAACGAGTGGTTGTTATATCGTTTCATAAGCGAAACAAGCAGATTGATTATCTTTTCCGATGATCAATCAGGAAGTTTGAGAGTTTGAAAGGAGGTCGCCTTATGAATAGGAATAAGACATTTTGCGAGGAATGCAGAAGAGATGTCGAATACATGGTAGAAACAGCAACAATTAAGGGTAAACTTAAAGGCGAAGAATATGAGTATACTGGAAAGAAGGTTGTTTGTACGGAATGTGGGAGCGAAGTCTATGTAGTTGATATAGAGGACGAAAATCTAAAGGCTTTGTATGACACGTACCGTCAAAAAAACAGCATTATTTCGCTGGAAAAGATATTAGAAATACCTCAGAAATACAATATTGGAAAACGTCCGCTATCATTGCTTTTAGGTTGGGGAGAAATGACTTTTTCGAGATATTGTGAAGGTGATATGCCTACAAAACAGTATTCGGATATTCTTCAAAAGATTTATGATGATCCAGAATATTATAAAGAATTGCTGGAGAAAAATAAGGACAATTTAAAATCTCTGCAGGCATATGAAAAAAGTAAGCGGAAGATACAGGAACTGCTTGGGGAAGAAAACAAAACGGGTTCAAAGCTGGACTCAATTATCCAATATCTGCTTTATAAATGCGAGGACATAACTCCTTTAGCTTTACAAAAGGCACTATATTATGTCCAGGGTTTTTATTATGCTTTTGAAGGACGATTTCTTTTTGAAGAAGACTGTGAGGCATGGGATATATATAACAGGTATTCATCTTATCGGTTTGACCCCATTGAGAGTGTTGAAGCTTTCGATGAATCAGTTTTTACAACTTCTGAAAAAGCGATATTGGATAGCGTTATTAAGAACTTCTGCTGTTATAGCGGAAAAATACTAGAAAAGTTTACGCATCTGGAGAAACCATGGCGGCATACCAGAGACGGTTTGCCAGTGGATGCGCATTCTAATCGTGTAATACCTAAAGAATTGATTGGGAAATATTTTGTAGCTGTGAAAGAAAAATTCAATATGCTTACTCCTGGAGATATAGAAGTATATTCGAAAGCTATCTTTGAACAAATATACTGATATTTTTAGCTTCCTTTAAGGTGAGATTTTTATGAGATGAAATTCATTATAAATCCAAATATAATGGTATTGTGAAAAGGTATGGATAAGCCTTCATGGGATGAAACTGTGAGGGCTTGAAAATATGGTTCATTTAGTTTATTGTGATAACGCAGGCAAAAAGGGAGAACGTATTCTGGATAAGATCTTATCAGGTGAAAAAACAATGGTGATCCGAAGTGCGGCACCAATATGGATGATTAGTTAATAATTGAAAAAATTGAAGATGTATTGGTGGGAACAAGTATTCCATACAACTATGACAAATCGAAACTGTAATTTGTTCGGTAAATTTCATTTTGCTCTTGCACATGTTCACCGGGATATTACAATAGCTTTTTGGAATAGATGTTTAAAGCTTTAAGGATGATACCTGCAGGCTAATAGAATAGATGTCATGTAACGGAAATAATGCACTCTTTCAAGCAGAGCGCCGCAAATATAATAAACGTCTAAAGGAGGATTAATTAGTGGAAAGAAAAATTAAACAAGAGGTTAGAGGTTATGGACGAAGGACGGAGCCGGAGTGAGCTTGGTCAGGGTTTTGGGACACCAAACTGTTCAGGAATACGATCCGATTTTGATGCTTGATTCCTTTGACAGCATTAATCCCGAGGATTATACGGCTGGATTTCCCATGCATCCCCACAGGGGTATCGAGACAATCAGTTATGTGTATCGTGGGTTTATGACACATAGGGATAGCTTAGGGAATGAGGATACGTGCAGCTCTGGCTGAATCTTCCCGCAAAGGACAAAATGGCTCCTCCGGCTTATCGTAGCATCAAGAACTCAGAAATTGAGGAAATAGAGTTTAATTGGGGCAAATTAAGACTGTTGGCGGGTGAATTTGAAGGAAGAAAAGGATATATGAGCAAATATCTTCCCCTTGATTATTACGATTTACACATCAACCCAAATGCATCAGTGGTTTTAAATACAGAAATCGAGCGATCTGTCATGGTGTTTACCCTTTTAGGGGACGCTTATATCGGAGGTGATCTGGTAAAGGAAAAGACGGCGGTAAAACTCACCACAGGTGACCAGGTAGATATAAAGGCTACCGATAAAAAAGCCCAAATTTTATTCATAAGTTCAATACGACTGGATGAACCGATATCTTGGGGTGGCCCTATTGTCATGAATACTAAGGAAGAATTGCATAAAGCTTTTGATGATTTGAAAAAAGGAACTTTTATACAGAAGACAATATCTTATTGATAAATATAAAATTGAGAAAAGTTGCTCTTACCCTGTCGATGCTCAGATGTTTAGAGTGGAATGTGGGTACGCAGAGTGAGAAAATTATGAGGTTAAAGTATGAAAAAATTATGGTTTGTCCTTACATCCATAGTAATAATCTTGCTGATCATGGTGTTTTCCGGTAGTCTGCAAATTAAGCGGAACTTGCGTACCCATGCGCCGCTTGACGAATTTAAGGTGCATATGGATGAACGAATTCCCGCTCTGATGAATCTGTATGGAATTCCGGGCTGCAACATCGCTCTTGTGCAGGGTAGTGAAGTCGTATGGACTAAGAGTTATGGGTATGCAGATGTTGCAAGCAGTAGAGAGCTTACGGTCGACACCCCCATGAGTGTTCAATCTATTACAAAGTCTGTTACAGCTTGGGGGGTTATGCGGCTTGTGGAGAAGGGTCTCATCGAATTGGATGCTTCGGTGTCGCAGTATCTGAAAAGCTGGCAATTTCCGTTGGCTTCCTATCCGACAGAGAAAATTACGGTACGGCAGCTTTTAAGTCACACTGGGGGGATGCCATTGGGGGATTTTACCAATATCTATTCTCCCGGCGAGGCGATGCCTTCCAATCGGGATGTGATGACCGGGGAAGCTGTCCTTATGCGCGAACCTGGGACAGAATTTTCGTATTCTAACACGGGCTATAACATATTAGAAATATTAATCGAGGATGTCACCGGACAAAGTTTCTCAGATTATATACGCAGAGAAGTATTACTCCCGCTAAGCATGGAAAGTGCTGTCTTTGATATAGATAAGGCCGTGACGCCTTACCCACCTACGGGGTATAACTTAAAAGGGGAGCCGGTTCCAGTCTATGTATATCCTTCAAGGGCTTCAGGGGGTCTGTTTGCCACAGCTTACGATATTGCTCGCTTTGCAGCGTCAGGTATGCAAGAAAACCCAGCATTAAGTGGTGAAAGTATTAAACTACTGTATGCTCCCCAAAGCTATAAAATCGGCATTTACAGTTTGGTATTTGAGGCGTATGGATTTGGCCACTATATTGAAAAGCTACCAAACGGTATGGTCTCAGTTTCTCATGGTGGTCAGGGCAATGGCATAATGACGCATTTTCAGGTTGTGCCTGAGACGGGCGACGCCGTGGTGATTCTTACAAACAGCCAACGAAGCTGGCCCTTCATTGCTTATGTTTTAAGTGATTGGGCCAAGTGGCGAGGGTTTCATTCTGTCGGCATGGGAAGGATTATCTGGGGGCATTATGGACTTTGTATCGTGATTGGTATCTTGGTCTCGGCGAGTCTATTGGTAATGTTGAGGATGGTCTCGACCTTTTATCAACAAAAGCGAACGGGGTTCAGACTGCTTCGAGTTAGTGCAGCATCTATTCTTCTCGGAATTCTAATCTGGTGTACTTGCCAGGAATACTTATTTATAACTTCGGTTTTTCCGATTCTGTCTGTATGGCTTGGGGGTGCGGTATTCGTGTTCTCTATAATACTGCTATTGTCTGTGGTGTTACCCTAATGACCAAGAAACTCTTTTATGCCTCGTTCAAGTAATATCGATTTATTAGCATGAACTTCCTGAAGATGATTTGAAAGAACTGAGAAAATATCTTATTGAGGAGATTAAGTAATCCGAAAAAAATTGAAGGTAGATGTGGCAGCAACAATCTGATTAAACCGAAAGAGAGGAATCTATATTGGTGCAAAACCCTATTGTTAACCTGGACAAACTGCATACAACAGATTTAGGAGCGGTACGAATCAAGCGTAACCTAAATATTCAAACAGATGATGTTGTTTTGTGGTGCAAAGGGTTCGTGAAACAGGCTGATATTATTATTGGGCAGGGAAAGAACCTGTATGTGTACAAAAATGGAGTGGTCATTACCATAAATGCTAAAAGTAATACGATCATAACAGCACATCCGATTAATGCGAAGGTTCGTCTTATGAAGACGTCGGATTATTTATGCTTTCCTGAATTCTTGTACCAGGCAATTTTTATCCCAGAAGGGGTAGAGCCTCCACCTAGAAATATTATTTACTCCCCAGAGATATTCATTTATATTAAGGATTTCGGTACCCGGCCGGGTGACTTAGGTGTAGTCGCTGAATCCAATGGTCAGGTAATTGGGGCTGCGTGGACACGGATTATTCACGCTTATGGTCATATAAATGATGAAACGCCAGAACTTGCTATTTCATTATTGCCGGAATTTCGAGGGTATGGGATTGGAACTAAGCTTATGAAAAAAATGTTTGGAGTACTAAGGGCGAATGGGTATAAACGAACTTCCCTTTCCGTTCAAAAGGATAATCCAGCAGTAGAGTTTTATAAGCGTTTGGGATATAGAATAATGGAAGAAAAACTTGACCATGAGGGGAACGAAGATTTCATGATGATTAAAGAATTAAAGGAGTTGTCTTCTTGTGAATAAAAGAAGGTATTAAACGTACAGATAAAGGGTTTCCTAACATTGCATTTTTTTCGGCTATTTTTCCGGATATATGCTAAAGTTGGGAAACCCTTTTATTACGTTTTTAAGCCGTACAGTTTTCTGTTGAAGCTACAGCACGAAAGTCGGGCAGGATAGTGAGGATATTGAGCGTATGAATCTTACCTGATTTTCATAAATAGTTATTGACATATGTCGAAGTGATAGTATAATATAAGATATAAATGACATATGTTATTTATGTGCAGATGAGCAGTATGTCAATAGAACTTTTTGACGGCAATTGGCTTGAGCCGGTCAAGTACTGAGTCGGCAATGCAATTTTAATAAATAAAAACAAATGAAGGAGGTTAGAAAAATGTCAAAATACGTATGTACCGTTTGCGGATTTGTTTATGACGAGGCAAACGGGGTACCGGAAGCAGGTGTTGAACCGGGTAAAAAGTGGGAAGATTTACCGGATGATTGGGTTTGTCCACTCTGTGGTGCAGATAAATCAGAATTTGAGAAACAGGGTGAATCTGCTGCAACTATCGAGGAAAAACCAAAAACTATAATGAACATGCCTTCGGATATGCAGGAGCTGTCACCATTAGAGCTTAGTGCGCTTTGTACAAATCTTGCCCGTGGCTGTGAAAAGCAGTATAAGATGGAAGAAGCAACTCTATTTAAACAGTTGGCCGATTACTTTAAATCAGTTGCGGCACCCGCCGAGAATCCGAATTTTGATAAGCTGCTTGATTTTATAGAAAAAGATCTTAAGCAGGGTTTCCCAAATGCTAATGTTATTGCATCTGATGCTAAAGATCGGGGCGCACTGCGTGCCTTGGTATGGAGTGAGAAGGTTACCCGAATCTTGAAATCTCTCTTGACACGATATAAAAAAGAGGGGGATGCCATGCTGGAAAACACCGGTGTTTATGTTTGTACCATCTGTGGATTTGTTTACATAGGTGATAAGCTTCCGGAAGTATGCCCTGTTTGTAAGGTTCCGAATTGGAAATTCGAAAAGATTGAAGGGAGGTAATTATAGTGGCTAAGAAATATGCAGTAAGAAATATACGCCTGTGTACCAAAGATTGTTTATGTCTGTATGTTTGCCCTACTGGAGCAACAGACACCGAAAACAGTATTATCGATGTTGAAAAATGTATTGGTTGTGGCGATTGTGCAGATGCCTGTCCATCTGGAGCAATTTCAATGGTTCCTTTTGAATATCCACCGCAACAACAAAAGACAGATGTAGTTATTGGTGCATTAAAAGCACTTTTACGTAGTAAGTCACAGCAAGAGAGTATTGCTGCCGGATTGCATGGAAAGCTGGCTGCTGCTATTGAAAAATCCAACCATATCATGGCGGAGGACATCATTCGTGAGGCAGGATACATGCTTCCACAAAGTGATAATGTACAGGATTTTCTGCATTCTCTGATTGAGAGCAAGCAAGCAGAAGGATTCCCCAAGGATGCTGTGAAAAAACTAATAGAATTACTTGGTGAGAATAAGGAGGATTATAAGATGAGTGAAAATACGACACTAAAGAATCTGATGGCGGCATTTACGGGAGAAGCCGAGGCAAATAGGAAGTATACAGCATATGCCAAGAAAGCTGAAAAAGAAGGAGAGCTTAATGCAGCGAAACTTTTTAGAGCTGCAGCAGATGCCGAGACACTACATGCCCTAAAGCATTTTGAGGTTGCAGGTAAAATCGGTTCCACAGCAGACAATTTAAAGGATGGGATTAAAGGTGAAACCTATGAATATAAAGAAATGTATCCTCCTTTCATAAAACAAGCAGAAGCTGAAGGTAATAAGGCTGCAGTTATGTCATTCACATTTGCAATGAAAGCAGAAGAGGTTCATGCTAAGCTCTATCAAGACGCGTTGGATAATCTTGGTAATAAAGAGGAAGTCTTTTATTACCTTTGCCCTGTCTGTGGCAACATAGAAAAATACCGACCAGATAAGTGCAGTATTTGCAGTGTAGCCGGTGACAAATTTATTGAGTATTAATTGTACGGATTAATATTAGAATTTATTTTAATAAATGCACCCATTTCCCTCGAAAAATAATTTTGGGGGATTTTTTTGTGGGTGGATAAATAATTTGATGGAATTGAAGTTTTTTGCGAATGTCATGGATAATAAAAGATAGATAGGTAATTATTGTAAATTTATGTAAAGAAGCTTATAATAAAAAGCGATGGAGGGATAATATGAGTAGTTTTTGTAATTTTAAATTGGGCAAAAGGTGACGAATTTGGAAATCATATCCGAGTTTAAATGTGGGAATATGGGCGGGATGCGTCGGTCAAAAGCAACTAATTCACTAGAAATTATTTCAGACCATACAAAAGGGCTGTACGAAGATAAGTGGTTTGGTGATATCCTACATTATACGGGTATGGGTAAAAAAGGCGATCAAGATTTATATTTTAGGCAAAATAAGACTCTAGCTCAGTCTGACACTAATGGTGTTGAGGTTCATTTGTTTGAAGTATTGGTACCGACTGAATACATATATCGTGGCGTTGTGTATTTGGCAGGTAAACCTTATCAAGAAATACAAGTAATTTTCTAGAGCTAGGGAGGATATTTTATGAACAATGTAATAAAAGCGTTGCAAGACAAAGATGATAAAAAGGCATATGCTCTATTTAAGGAAATTGGAGCAAGATCGGCTGCATCAGATGAATACTATTCCTGTTTTGATGATTTTTTAGGACTTTTGAATGCTAAGAGTTCTTATGTAAGAACAAGAGGATTTGCTTTATGCTGTGCCCAGGCTAGATGGGATGAAAGGGGGAAACTAAAAAGCGCACTTCCAGCTATGCTTGCCTTTCTGCATGATGATAAACCAATAGTAGTCAGGCAGTGCCTTGCGGCTTTGCATGAAGTTGTTTTATACAGGTCTGAATTGAGCGAGGCAATAAAGGCTGAGTTAGAAACAATTGACTTATCAAAGTATAAGGAAAGCATGTCTCCGTTCAAGTCCTTTCGCAGCAAGATTAGAAAGTGGAAAAAAATAAATGCAAATTGATAAAGAGGGGGAGTATAGTTTTTTTACTGAAGCAATTGATTTTAATCAATTGTATCTGTGGCTTAATTACTGAAGAACTTGATAAAATTAAGAAGTCTCTGTATAGAAGAATGCAGGGACTTTTTTAGTCCATATTGAGAAGATGATACTATGCATAGTATGAAGATTTTGGTATAATATTAAAGAATATGTTCTTTTTTGGCATTATTTTGAGTTCATTAGCTTTAAAAGTATAAAACGCATATAATGCTATTAAGATTCCTTGGCACTTTGAGATTATATGACTAATCTTTTGTTGAATTTGGCAATAATAAGTGTTATTTACTTATAGTATTTTAGGGGGTAGCAAAAATGAAAGAAAAAAGAATGATAAGTATAATAATGGCATGTATAATGATCTTATCCGCATTTCCAGCAGCAGCAAGCGCAGAGGAATACCTTGCCATACAAAACAATCCAGCCGGAATACAAATACCAGAAGGTTTTTCTTTACAGTACATAGGACGATATCATGAGGCCTCTCCTGTTCTAAACGGTATGATTGCAGTTTCTAGTGGAGAGTCTAGGACTAGTCTTGACAAACCAGTTTGGGGTTTTGTCAACGCTGAGACAGGGAAAGAAGTAATAAGGCCGCAGTATACTCATGATGGGTATTTTGAACTCAGTGATGGTTTTAGTGATTGGGTTAAGTACCCGCGCTACTTTGGTAATGTGGTTGTATTAAGGGATGGGTTAAGTGCTACTGTTATTAATAAGCAAGGCGACACGATAGTTCCATATGGAAAGTATGCCTCTATTTCTGTTTTTATTAATGGTTACGCTGAGGTTAGAACATTTGAAGGTAAGTGGGGTATTATTGATGAGGAAGGTAAAGAGATGTTCCCGCCGGGGAAATACAAACCACTTAACGATATACAAATATGGGCCCCTTCGGGTATAATACCTGCAGTGCGGAATGATAACAATTTAGCCACAGTTATAGATGTATTTGGAAAGGAGTTAGTTACCCCATCAGATAGCATAGGATTTAAATACCCTTCGGGAGGGTTTCTTGATATATTGGATTTAGAAACTGGGATATACTATGTTATTGACACAACAGGTAAAGAAGTATTTAGACTACCCCAAGGCCATTTTATTCATTTTCTAATGAAGGGTCAGTATGAAAATGGACTCATAAAAACAGTGTCACCTGATTTAACGAATACTGCAAGGTCAGGGTATGAGCATTTGTTGGACCTGACAGGAAAAGAAGTTTTTAAGACGCAAGGCTTTATCGACCAGGTTGGTAATGGTCTTGCATATGTTTCAATGCCTATTTTTGAATCTGGTGAATATATCAAAGATGTTAAAATGCTTTATAATTTAACTACGGGTAAAAATATTTTACCTGAAGGCTACCAATTAGCAGGAGATATGGACAAAGAATTAGGCAGGGAAGTTGGAGTAGATTATCAATCTGGTATAGAACTTACTGACGATTTAATTGCCATTATTGAATCAAAAGAATTTGACTGGAGTACGGATTATGAATTCTTTATGGACCAGTTGAAAAGGGCCTATATAAATGTCAATGGTAGTATAGTAGTTCCCCCTGGAAAATATCAAAGAATTAAACCCTTTACATACGGTAAAGGCAGGGTCCAAGATTATAATTTAAAGTGGGGATTTATAGATAGTAAGGGTAATGAAATTATTAAACCACAGTTCGATGAGGTTACCTACTTTGTGGAGGGTAAAGCACTTGTAGGTATTTATACAAATGAAAAAGCACCTAATGCTGGAAGTGATTATATCACAACATTAAAACCTGCACATGACTACATGACTGATTGGTATATTTTAACAGATGAAAATTACACACCACCATTAAAAACCAATGGTCCTAAAACAGCGCAACCTACTACAGAAAAGGCAGTAGCAACAACATCTACTGTATTAGTTAATGGTAGATCCACTGCATTTGAAGCTTATAATATAAAGGGAAATAATTATTTTAAACTAAGAGACTTAGCACAGGCTGTGAACAACACAGAGAAGAACTTTGAAGTAACTTGGGACGGAGCAAAAAATGCAATCAATCTAATTTCAAACACACCTTACACGTCAGCAGGTGGAGAGTTTGTTAAGGGTGATGGTAAAGCTAAAACTGCAACCTTATCTACTTCGAAAATTTATAAAGACGACCAAGAAATATCCCTGACGGCTTATAACATCAATGGCAACAACTATTTCAAGCTAAGAGACATAGCCAAAGTATTTGATATTGGTGTAACTTGGGACGGAGCGACTAATACAGTTGGTATTGATACCAGTATAAGCTATGTTGAAGTCTACATACTACGAAATGGCATATTCAAGGATAATCTTGTTATTATACAATAATTCATGCAAGTCTTTGCCCTGAAGATAGGCTTGCATTTCTTCTTTGCTAAATATTAAGGGCATGCGGTTATGAATAAATGATACAGATGGATTAGCTTCTTTTGTTATAATTGTAAATTGTATAATATCTTCATAATCATCATCAAATAGGCTTAATTGTTTATTATGGTTTTTAAATGTATTATATAAACCTGCCATATATAAAATTGAATTAGGTTTTCTTATGATATATTTAGTTTTTTGTTTGCTGTTATCAGATATTATTTTCCACTCAAAATAGGCAGAGGCAGGTACTATACATCGCTTGGTGTTTACAAGGTTTTTAAACATATATTTTTCCATTAAGGTTTCAACCCTGGCATTGATAATATAACCTTTTCTTTTCGGATTTGGAAATCCCCATTTTGCAAGAATTATATTTTCGGCAGTTATAATAGGGGTCACATTTGTAGGATATATTTCACCAGTATTAAAATCCTTATTTTCATTATTTTGAACTTTTTGAACTACTTCCTTTAACTCTTCATCATCAACATCAAAATAGTATCTACCACACATTTAATCACACCCCTATATTAGTTTATCAATTATATTAATAAAAAGCAATATAAACTATCAAATTTTGTTTACCTCTATATATGCGGTTATGCCCGCTGTCGGGAAGACGATGGTTTCGGTGTATATTACTCGTGAGAAAAACACATCGGGGAAAGCAAAGGGTCAAGATCCTTTAAAGCCTTTTAGTATATATTAAAAAAATTAATTAAATGCATAAAAAAAAGAAGATATATGACGATATATATGTTAATGCACATGTAATATTATCAATAAAAGGAGATGATCAAAATGAACAAACGTTTTTTATCAACGGTAGTAGTCTTAGTATTATTGCTTGTACTTACTACAACAGCTTTTGCAGCCACAACTGAAACATTTTATGGAGGGTATAGTGATTCATATAGTGAAGGAAGCATTATAGTTGATTTGACAAACATCTCTTCAAAGAAAAATGTTTTATTAAGCGAAGCAGAAGCAGCAGAATACTTTGATGATGCTGATACTCTTGAAATGGCGATGGACTATGATTATGATGAGGATGAAGTTATAACCATCAAAGATATTTTGGAATATTACAACAACAATGGTGGTGTACCTACATACTATGCAGATGGTGCGCCTGTAGTAGTTACAGCAAAAACTGCAATGAGAACTTTTTATTTTAGCTACAAGGGAGATCTTGTAACATTCTATGAGCCTAAATACTATTCCTATGAAGAATATATTTATAATTTTGACAATAAACAGGCTCATGTAGAGCAACCAGATAATTGGTTGATTGCTGATGGTACTACTGCTACCTTAAATGAACCGGGCAAATACATTTTTGTTATTACAGATGATGGACTTATTTCTTCTAGTACTGCAGGTGTTTTTTGTGTACACATAGCTGATACCCCATCCGAAACTCCGGTTGCTGAAGATATAAGTGAGATAAATGTCAACCCAACAGCTTCCAAGGTATTAGTAAACGACAAAGCTGTTGAATTCGAAGCTTATAACATAAACGGTAATAATTACTTCAAGCTAAGAGATTTTGCACAGGCTGTAAACAATACAGAGAAGAATTTTGAAGTCACTTGGGATGGAGAAAAAAATGCAATCAACCTAATCTCAAACACACCTTACACTCCAGTAGGTGGCGAGTTAGCTGAGGGGGATGGTACAGCCAAAGTTGCGACCCCGACTACTTCAAAGATTTATAAAGACGGTGAAGAAATATCCCTGACAGCTTATAATATCAACAATAACAATTACTTCAAACTAAGAGACATAGCTAAAGCCTTTGATATTGGTGTAACTTGGGATGGTACAACTAATACAATTGGTATCTACACAAGCATAAGCTATGTAGAAGAATAAACTTAATTTAGACCCTACAAGGCTTTTAATAGCCTGTAGGGTCATTTTAGAATAAAGAGCAAAGCTAAAGTTTCTTGATAGTTTATTAAGCTTATAATTGCCACAAAGGAGAAAATATGGAATATCTGAAAATATAGAGAGCTTACGGAAGGTGAGTATGCTAAAAGGAGTTTAAATTATGCAGGTTAAAATTTTGCTAGTTGATGATTCAGCTTCTAACAGTTCAAACATGAAAAATATACTGGGTGAGTATTGCGTCTTTACTGCCCTTAATGGCTTGGAAGCTATGCGGATTCTTGAGGAGCAGGATGGGATTAACTTGATCTTGATAGGATTAAATGAGCCTGATATGAAGGGTCTCCAGTTTCTGGAATATATGAAGGGAGACAAGCGGTTTAGGAAGCTGCGCACTATAGTATTGACCAATAGTGATGAGTTGGACAATGAAATTAGGAGTCTACAGCTTGGTGTTGCAGATTATATCCGCAAACCAATTCATAGGTATTTCTTGAAGAATAGGATTGATATGCATGTTGCGCTATTAAGTGCTGAGCAATTAATAGAACAGAAGCTGAATTTTGATATTGTTTTCAATCAAGCCCCTATTGGCATTGCAATTTACCCTCAATGTAATTCCAATGATTCTGATGAGCTACCTATAAAAATCAACACAGTGTTTGAACAAATCACAGGCAGGTCAAAAGAAGACCTGATCCGTTTAGGTTGGGAAAGTATAACCCATCCGGATGATTTAAAAGAAGACTTGGAAAACTACAGGCGCCTCCAGTCAGGTGAAATCAAAAGTTATTCAATGGAGAAGCGATATATCAAACCTGATGGTTCGGTTGTTTGGGTACATATGATTGTTGCACCACTCACTTTATCAGATGATCAGCAATATGGCCATATCTGCTTGGTTCAGGATATTAGTAAGCGTAAAGCAAGTGAAATAGCATTGAATGAGAGCGAGCGCAGCAAATCAGTTTTTCTTTCTCATCTACCAGGACTAGCATATAGATGCAATTTTGATTATGATTGGACAATGCAATATGTTTCAAAAGGTTGTTTAAAACTCACGGGCTATCCTCCTGAGAGTCTGCTGTACAACAGAGACCTTTCCTATAATGATCTCATTTCCCCCGAGTATAGGGAGGTTTTAAGGGATGAATGGGATCGGGTTATCGCTAAAAGGCAGCCGTTTAAATATGAGTATGAGATTATTACTGCTACTGGCCAGCGGAAATGGGTTCTTGAAATGGGACAAGCTATATACAAGGATGATGGGGAAGTTGAAGCCCTGGAAGGACTTGTGCTTGACATATCGGACCGAAAGGCCATTGAAGATACCTTAAAATACAACAATGAGCACGATAGGCTGACAGGGCTTTATAATCGTGATTACTTGGTATCATTATTAGAAAAGGATTTAAAGTTTAAAAAAGATTCAAAAAAAGCCCTGATTGGTATTAATTTAAGCATGGTACAGTTGGTAACAATTAATTATGGATACCAGTATTCTCAAAACCTGATAAAAAAAGCAGCACAGGCTCTTAACAGGTATTGCACCCATAATCGTCTATTGTTCCAGCCACGTGAAAACCGTTTCATCTTCTATATTTTTGATTACAAGGATACAAAGGAGCTGGTTAATTTTAGCCATACCATTATTAACACCCTAGAATCCTTATTAGTAACAGAAAGAATAGGTGGCGGAATTGGGATACTTGAAATTGAGCAGGGCCAGAATGAAGCCGATATAGAATTACTTCTGAGAAAACTCCTAATTGCTTCAGAAAAGTCTGTCAATATGTTTGGAAGGGACTTTGAAATTTGTTTTTATGACGAAGGTCTGGAAGCATTAGTAAACCGCGAAAGGGATATTGTGGCAGCCTTAAACCTTATAGCCGAGGAGGACTATACCAATAATAATCTCTTTTTACAATATCAACCGATTGTGGATGCGAAAACAGGCTCTACATTTTCTTTTGAGGCCTTAGCCCGATTAAGAACAGAAAAGCTAGGACTGGTTTCACCAGCAGAATTCATTCCCATTGCTGAGAAAACAAAACTCATTCTTCCAGTCGGTGAAAAAGTGCTTGCCAAAGCATTTGGTTTTTTAAACAAGCTTAAGGCGGAAGGGTATAATAATGTTGGTGTTGCTGTAAATATTTCTGTAATTCAGCTGCTGCAACCTGATTTCGCCGACAAACTGTTTAAACTAATGAGTGAGATGCAGATTAACCCAGAGGACATCTGTATTGAGATTACGGAATCGGTTTTTGCTTCTGATTTTGAAAAGATCAATAATACTCTTGATAAGCTAAAGAACTCAGGATTCAACCTTGCAATAGATGACTTTGGTGTTGGCTACTCCTCTCTGTCGAGAGAAAATGAATTAATAGTTGATTGCGTGAAAATCGATAAATATTTTATTGATAAACTACTGCATACACAGATGAAGCAAGCAATAACAAGTGAGATCATTTCAATGATACACAAACTTGGGCACTGCACAATTGCCGAAGGAGTAGAGCACAAGAGTCAGTTGCAGTATTTAAAAGAACACGACTGCGATTGGATACAAGGCTATCTGATTAGCAAGCCCCTTGATGAAGAAGATGCAATTAAGTTTTTAAAAACAGGAGCAAATATGACTTAAGGTCAAATGACTGGAGATGCTGACAGATTGTTTTATATAACCCGCTTTTAAGAAGCGGGATTTTTATACTCTGGTGTATAGGAGTAATGGCTACTTTATATCTTTTAACCATACTTCCAGGTTATGACCCATCACCTTTAGACTGTTCTGTTGATAGAATTATATATAATACCTTTTCATTGTTTTTGATATTATTAATATGAGTGGATAACACTACCTGAAGTAATATTATTTGCTGAGCAAGATAAAGGGAAAAAATAGTTGCCTTTAACATATAGGACAAAAAAGATATGGTAAAATTTTGGAGATAAAAGATGCACTTTTTTATTGCAGCATCTATTTAAGGAACGTTCTGAAATGAATTGAAATATGGCATAATAGATAATATAGTATGTATAGAATAAATTTTATTAGTTTTATCTAAATATTAGTTGAAATAACAATAAATGGAATGTATACTATTAGTGAAGTGTGAGCCATGACTCACGTCAGGAAAATAAATCTTTGTTTTAGGTGAAAAGATGTATAAAAAATTAGATGATAATACTATAAATACCATTCTTGAAACTGGAATAGATGAGTTTGCCAATAAGGGTCTAGATCGTGCAAATATCAATGTGATAGCGAAAAAATCCGGTGTAAGTGTTGGCGTGATTTATAAATATTACAAGAATAAGGACAGCTTCTTTCTCGCATGTGTGCGGCATAGCCTGAAGCTTTTGGAGCAAGTTTTAAATGATGCCTTTTCAGACGATGCTGATGTGATGACATGCATCAGACGTATTGTTTACGCTTTGCTGGAGCATTCAAGAAAGCATAAGAACTACAATGTAATGTATAACGAGATTACATCAGGAAGTTGCAAACGTTTTGCCGCCGTCTTAGCTAAGGAAATAGAAACGCGTACGGCACCTGTATATGAGCAGTTAATGGAAAAATCAAAGCAGTCGAAGGATGTGAAAATCGATTCCCGTATGCTTGCCTTCTTTTTTGACAACCTTCTTATGATGCTGCAATTCTCTTATAGCTGCGATTATTACAGAGAAAGAATGAAAATTTACTGCGGAGAAAATATTATGGACAATGACGAAAAGGTAGCGGAAGAATTTATCAGGTTTATTGGTGGTGTCTTGGGATACCAACTATAAGTCCAACTAAAGTAAGGTATAAGAAAGGGGGATACCTAATTGTATGTAATCGCTTATGACTTTGGAACCACGGGAGTGAAGACCTGTCTTTTTAGTATTGGTGAAAGACTGAAAATGGTCGCCAGCGAATACGGAGTATATGGATTATATATTTTGGAAAATGGCGGAGCGGAGCAGGATACTGAGGAATGGTGGAGTGCAATGTGTACTACCACACGTAGGCTTTTTGAAAAGACGGACATAAAACCTGAGCAGATTGTCGGAATTTCATTCTGTTCCCAGATGCAGGGACTGGTACTTGTGGACGATAAAGGAAATGCCCTTAGACGGCCTATGAGCTATATGGACCAGAGAGCGAGTTTGGAGATGAGAAAGTACTTGGGGAATGGTCTTGCCATCTCTGGTGCAAATGTGGGAAAGTTGATTAAAAGTTTGATTATCACCCATGCTGCCCCCACCAGTGTAAAAGATCCCATTTGGAAATACAAATGGGTCCAAAACAATGAGCCGGAGATCTTTTCCAAAGTACATAAATGGCTGGACGTTAAGGAATATTTAATCTGTCGCTGCACTGACCAATTTGTCATGACAAAAGATTCCGCATATGCAACTTTTCTATATAGTACCCGACCGGGAAAGTGGGGCTGGAGCAATACCCTTTGCAAAATGTACGGTGTAAATCCAAAGCATCTTCCCAAGGTGATAGACTGTTCAGAAGAGGCAGGTGTGCTTACAGAAAAGGCAGCCCAGGACTTGGGACTAAGGCCTGGAATTCCGGTTTATGGAGGGGGAGGCGATGCGACTCTGATAGGCCTTGGAGCAGGATGTATTAATGTGGGTGATACTCATATTTATTGTGGGACATCAGGCTGGGTTGGTACGGTGCTTGACAAGCAAGTTGTGGATATTTTTGCAAAGATTGCAGGCATCATTGGAGTTGAAACCGGAAAATATAATTACTTTGCAGAAATGGAAACTGCGGGGAAATGCTTGGAATGGGTAAAAAATCATCTGGTTCTTGATGAAATTGGTATCTACTTAAAAAAGACTCATGTCGCAGAGAGTAAGGAAAGCTTGTATGAAAGTCTTTATGACTATATGTCAGAAACCATATCAAAGATAGAGCCAGGAGCAGGGGGCGTGATTTTTACACCCTGGCTTCATGGTAACAGATGTCCCTTTGAAGATCCCAATGCTGCAGGAATGTTTTTCAACATAAAGCTCGAAACAGGAAAAACGGAACTAATTAGGGCTGTGGTGGAGGGAATTTGCTACCACCTTCGCTGGATGCTTGAAGCTCAGGAGAAAAAGGTCAAAACTTCTCAAACAATACGCTTTGTTGGAGGCGGTGCCTTGTCGGCTGTTACTTGTCAGATCCTTTCGGATATTACGGGAAGAGTTATCGAAACAATCGAGGCCCCAAAGGATGTGGGTGCGGTTGGAGCAGCTATTCTGGTAGCAGTGGGAGAAGGGCAGCTTCCGGAAATGTCAGTAATAAGGGATTTCATTCCCGTGAAGAACCGGTATGAGCCTGATATGGAAAAGAAAATGATATACGATAAAAATTATGAGGTATATAAAAGGCTATATAAAACTAACAAAAAAAGTTTTGCCATGTTGAAATGACAGGGAGGCATGAATATGGAAGAAAGTAAAGCAAGAAAGCTGCTTGTGGACACCGGCATAAAGCTCTTAGAAAGGGGACTTGTTGCTAGAACATGGGGAAATATAAGCTGCAGATTAGATTCGGACAACATAGTTATTACACCAAGCGGACTAGATTATAAGAAAACAAAAGAAGAGGATATTGTGAAGATGAACCTTGCAACCGGTAAGTGGCAGGGCATACGTAAGCCATCTGGTGAAAAACGTATTCATCTTCTTGCTTATCAGGTCTTTCCCGATGTGAACTTTGTCATCCATACACATCAAACTTATGCTTCGGCTCTGGGACTAGCAGGTTTTGAAGATCTGGATATAACAGAGGAAGAAAATGAAAACCTTGGTGGTATCATGTTGGCTGACTATGGTCTTCCCGGAACTAAAAAGCTGACAAAAGCTGTGAAGGCGGTACTAAAAGACGGAGCCAAGGTAGTTCTCATGAAGAACCATGGCGTTCTAATATGTGGCAGCAACCAGGAAGAGACTATGAGGAAGGTGATTCTTTTGGAGGATATCTGCAAAAGAAATGTTAAAGGAGTTTTTGAAGTGACCCAGGAAGCAAGGGCCAATGAAGGGGAAAAACTTTTAAGTAGGGTAAAAGAAAAGTTTCCATATGCAGCCTTGGTGCAAACTCCTGCTGTCATTGCGTGTGCAAACAGGAAAATCCCAATTTATGCACAATTGGATGACATGGCACAGATGATTGGCTGGAAAATTCCCGTTGTGTCCGATAATGAAGTCACCCATGCCCTTGAAAAAGTCAATGCTGTATTTGTGCCGGGCTTTGGAGCTCTTGTAAGGGCAGAGTCTGAAGATGATATGAAAGCACTGGAGCTTCTAGTAGACAAGGCGGCAGTCTGTCGCATTCATACGACTGCTTTAAACGTAGAAGCTAAAATCGGATTCATTGATGCAGCTTTAATGAAGCTTGTTTATAAAATGAAGTATTCAAAGCAAAAATAGGAGAAACTTGTCTCCAGGGTGCCTGTCCCAATATAAAAAAGGAATCAAGTAAATCGGGTATGGTGATAAAGGTCTTGAAGTCAATAATAATGAAAAGGAGGCTAATGAAATGAATTATGGAATTAGCAGATGGGATGATCCTGCAGAAATAAATGCAAAGCTAAAAAAACTTACAAGTCAGGAAATATGGGAAGTGGATGATGACTATTATAACAATGTGGTAATGGAGTATTTTAATGAGAAATGCAAGGCTTCAAAGGCAGTTTTCGAAGAAGCTAAAAACTATATTCCGGGAGGGGTACAGCATAACCTGGCATTTAATAAGCCCTTTCCCCTGTGTATGGTAAAAGCAGAAGGGGCATACCTTTATGACAAGGATGGGAACAAGTATATAGATTTCTTGCAGGCAGGTGGACCAACAATCCTTGGCAGTAATTATCCGGCTATAAAAGAAAAGGTTATTGAACTTCTTAATGAATCCGGGCCGGTAACAGGCTTGCTCCATGAAGCAGAGTTGATGATAGCAAAGGAGATAAACAGGCAGATGCCAAATGTAGAAATGTTCCGCATGCTCGGCTCCGGAACGGAAGCTGTTATGGCTTCCCTGCGTATTGCAAGAATTGCAACAGGAAAAAAACGTATCATTAAAATAGGTGGAGCTTATCACGGCTGGTCGGATCAGATGGTTTATGGTCTTAAAATTCCTGGAAGCAGGGCATTGCTTGAATCTCATGGTATTCCTTCCAGTGCATTCCGATACACTGATGAAGTTCGTCCCAACGACTTGAACATGCTTGAGAAAATGCTGAAGAAAAACCGGCTGAAGGGTGGTACAGCAGCAGTAATTTTAGAGCCTGTAGGTCCCGAAAGCGGAACTAGACCCATTTCGAAGGAATATAACATGGAAGTACGAAAACTCTGCGATAAATACGGAGCCCTCCTGATCTTTGATGAAGTTGTGACTGGATTCAGGGTGGGATTAGGCGGAGCCCAGGGATACTTTAATGTAGTTCCTGACTTAACGATCTTTGGTAAAATTATTGCCGGAGGATATCCTGGTGCAGGCGGAGTTGGCGGCAAAAAAGAGTATGCACAGCTTATGGCGGCGGGTCTTGCTACAGGAAAGCACAGGGCATATGTAGGCGGAACCTTAGCAGCCAATCCTCTTTCCTGTCTGGCAGGTTATACGGCAATACGGGAGATTGAACGAACAAATGCCTGTGAAATTGCAGGCCAGATGGGAGATCGTCTTTGCGACGGATTAAAAGATTTGATTGACAAATATGGATTGCCTTTCGTTGCCTATAATCAAGGTTCTATTGTACATCTTGAATGTACGGGAGCCATGAGCTTTGACTTTTCATCAATGTCGTTTATAAAATCGGCAATTGGAATTCTGAAGCACAAGGAGATGATGTACGAAAGAAAGGACTCCATGGAAAGAATGGGGGCAGCCTATATGGCAAATGGGATTGTAACCCTTGCTGGCAGCAGGTTGTATACATCTTTGGCAGATACGCCTGAAATTATCGACGAAGCTCTGAACAGGTTTGAAGAAGTATTTAAACATGTTAAGAAAACGGATAAGGGTTTAGTTTAAACACATTGAACCAGTTGAGTTTGAAGGAGCGCCAAAGGAAGAAGATCTTCATAAAGTGGAAGCCGGAGTATTAGAGCTTATATGCGGTGGGCTGTATCCCACCGCTGTATATTCCTACTTAAGATACTTTTGGGAATGGAGTATAAGGGTCTGTAGGGAGAGAAGGAGTTTGTTTTTGTAAATAACGCAGAATTTTTTCAGGTAGCACTGTGGATTGATTTAGCAAGCCTCTTGTTCCAAAGGAAACATTAAATTCAAAAAAATAATAATGACCATCAACTTCTGCCACATCAAAACCTGCATGATTAATTTCTAATTCCTTTGCTACCTTATCAACAAGAGCTATTGCTTTCTGTGGAATGTTATCATAAGAAATAGTACCACCCTGAGCAACATTATTTTTAAAGCTATTTCCACCAATCCTCCAATATGAAGCTATAACTTCATCCCCTAAGTAAATAATACGCATATCTCTGTCAATTGGAAGCTTTTCTTGTATATATAAGATTTCATTTGCATCACAATAAGACCGAAATTGCTTTCTGTCTTCGATTAAATGAACTCCATATCCCATTGAACTTTTTATTTCTTTAGCTACAAAAGGAAAGGGAAACATGTCCAAAATATACTCTTGATTAACTGGGGTATTGCTTAATATTTCTGTGTAGGGTATATTTTGAGGACATACTGTCATGAATGCTCTTGTCATTTCTACTTTGTTATGACCTAAATGGTAGGTGCTAATATTAGGAAATATCCTTTTTTTAAGACCATAAACAAGAGAATTTACCTGCCAGTATTCTGGATATAGTATCCAATCCGCTTCTTTTATTTTATCTCTTTCTTTGAAAAAATGCTCAGGTTTAATATAATATATTTCTGGAAAATCAAGAGTTTTTAAAGTGTTGAAACTGACTAATTTCATATGCTTGTCCTACCTCAAGTGAAATTAAATGAAATGATTCAGAATTATAATTTGAAAATTAATGAAAGTCAATAATTTTTTTAAGATATTTTGCTACAGTTTATGTCTTGTTTTGATTATGTAGTAGATAGAGAAAAGTTGTATGATGGAAAAAGATCCAAGTATTTAAAATAATTTGCATAATTCAAATTAGAAATGTGGTATAATTGCATTGTGCATTCTTAAAGTGTAATTGACAGTCTAAAATTGCTTATTGCAGTTGGAGATATGAGATATGGAATTATTAAAAAGAATAGCAAAACCAAGACCAGTAGGAACTATTCAAAACCAGGAGATTACAGACTATATTGAGTCCTATCTGGAAAACTTAGGATATGAAACGCGTAAGCTGCCCTTTAGATGTAAAGTGTGGGAATCTAAAGAATCATTTTTAGTGATTGATGGAAATAAATTCACATTACACGTAAGCCCTTATTCAGAGTCATTTACTGGAACAAGAAGAGCTATTATCATAAAAACTCAGGAAGAGCTTGAAAGAGTAGAATGTGAAGACAGAATACTATTTCTGACAGGGGATTTGGTACAAGAGCCATTACAACCCAAGAATTATCCCTTCTATTATCCGAATGAGCATAAAGTAATTATTGATTGCCTGGAAGCAAAAAAACCTAGTGCAATTATAGCCATTACCGGTGGAACCTGTATGAGTGGTCTTAAGCCGTTCCCTCTAATTGAGGATGGAAATTTTCATATTCCAATAGCTAGCCTTGATAAAGATATTTTTTCAGAAATAACAGATGAAGTATCAGGAAAAGAGGTGGAGGTGTCTATTGCTTCCAAGAATAATCTTGCAACAGCATATCAGCTGATTGCATCAAAAAAGGTGGATAATTCCAAAGGTACAATTGTGATCTGTGCCCATATGGACAGCAAGTACAATACAAATGGTGCCCTTGATAATGCCTCTGGAGTAGCGACAATGCTTTTAGCAGCAAAGGGTATTGAAGCAAACGGATATAACATTGATATTGTTCCGTTCAATTCTGAGGAATACTATGACCCACAAGGAGAACTTATATATTTACAAGAGCTTCGGAAAAATGAACAAGAAGTAGTGCTTCTAATAAATATCGACACAGTAGCACATGTCGGATCTAAAGTTGCTGTTGCATATTTTAACTTTAATGAGAAAGAGCAGTTGGAATTAGATAACATAATGAATGGTTGTTCAAACATAGTTAGAGGCCAACCTTGGTATGCTGGTGATCATGGGATTTTTGCCTTTGGCGGTACAAAGTGTCTTTTAATCTCTGCATCAGATTTATTTGAAGGATGTTTATCCTATATACATTGTCCGAAAGATACAATAGTCCTGCTTGATGAAAAGTTAATAGAGAATGCAGCCTATTATATATCTAAAGTTGTAAAAGCATATAAATGAAATGAGGAGTTTAGGTATATATGGAGCAGAGACCCAATTTTTTGTTAATATAATAATTCACGTTTATATTAGCAAAGTTAAAAAATATAAAGAAATTTTATGGAAAGAAAAAGCTTTATTAAGTATAATGTAACTGAAGCATTACTAATTACAAGAAGCTGCTTGGAATTGATAACAAGAAATTACTGTTAGTCCCGAGTATTCTGTGCTTGTAAGGAATGAATTAAATTAGCTAAACTTGGCATGGAGGACAAATATTATATGTACATCGCTACGTATATCGTAGACATAGCAGCACTATTTTATTTAATGGGATTGTTGTATTCAAGCACTAACTTAAACATGCAACGGAAACAACCATTCTTGATTGCTATAATACTTACAATTGTTATGATTCTGTCTGAATCGGGGACTATACATACTAATAATGGAAGCTTGAATCTCCGAGTTACAAACATTTTTTGTAATGTTCTGGGTTTTTCCCTTGCCCCATTGATACCTATAGCAATAATCTTAATTTTTGACAGGATGATTCTTAAATCACGTAAATACTTACTGATTCCTACCCTAATAAATATCGTTGCTGCAGTATTTTCTCCAATATTTAAATTTATTTTTTATGTTGATGCACACAACCAATACTCAAGAGGAGATTACTTTTTTGTTTTTATTATAGTATACACTATAAACTTATTAATTTTAGTTATCATTACTATAGAAGTAGGTAAGAAAAACAACTATCCAATTATAGGAAAGATGTTATCCTTGTCTGTTTTTACAATTATTGGGACAAGTATTCAAATTGTATATCCATTTGTCTATTCCACTTGGCACTGTGTTACAGTAGCTTTGTTGATGTACTATCTCTTGATGTCGGAGTTTGATAGCAGCTTCGACACCCTGACTAGTTTATTCAATCGAGCAGCTTTTGATAAGGCAATTAAACATATAGGAGAGGCAAAGTCTTTCTCCCTTATTATTCTTGATATAAATGATTTCAAAATGATAAATGATACCTATGGGCATGATTACGGAGATGTTGTTATTAAAGAGGTAGCGGCCATCATCCGAAAATCCTTTAATAAGAACTATACCTGCTATCGTTTCGGTGGTGATGAATTTTCTATTATAAGTAATGAAACTGAACAAGAAAAGATTGAATATCATCTTAGGTTAATGACAGATAATCTTTCGAAAATGCGAGAAGAGGGTACCCTCTTGCCAACAGTATCCTATGGGTATAGTATATTTAGAGGAGGAGAAAAGTTAGATTTTAATAAAATCCTTAAAGAGGCAGATGGGCAGATGTATCAATATAAAAAGATTCATAAAGGGGGTGTACGAATATTAGAGGTAGTTTTCTTATTCTAAAACATTTTCCCTATTTACAAGTGTCAAATTATGCTATATTATATATAAAAAATTCAAGTAACTAGATTGTCTGATAGGATGCCAACAATAATGTAATCTGAATTTGGCTCATCCTGGCAGAAATACTTGTACATACAGGTTGGTGCTTGATATGTCTAGGAATGAAAAAAAGAAATATACAATATCCTTATTAGGTGAATTTATAGATAAATCTATGGAGGATGAATTCTTAGAAGATAATTTATGCCTTTCATCTAAAATTACATCATATATATCACTTGTTTTTGGTTTCATACTGGGACTATTTCTTTTGAGTAGCTTCTTTTCCAAAGAAAAACCTCCCTTGTTTTTCAATATTGTATTTATTAGATTGTTATTTATTATTGTTTCAATAATAGTATTTTTTGTATCTAAAAAAACAAAGAAACCTAGAAATTTAATTTATATAATAACTTTATATCAGGCAGCTATGGTTCTTACCTATCTGTTCACCCTGAAGCAATTAGATTCTCTCAATTACTTTAGTTTTATAGGTTTAATGGTCATAACCCTGGCAATTTATCTTCTTCCTAATAAAATCATTCTTTCGCAAATAATTACTATTGTATTTAGCATATTATTTTTTCTCTACCCTCTACATAAGATAGAAAACATTACAGATAGTGAGTTCTATAGGATTATTGCCTACCAGGTCATACTGCTTTTATATTGCAATATAAATTATTACTGTACTGAAACAAGCAAAAGGAAGAAATTTGTAGCTAATAAAGAACTTTTGAATTTGTCAGCTAAGGATCCTTTAACTGGTATTTATAACAGGACAAAGTTTGATGATGAAATAAACAAGTGGATAAGTTTTTCCGAAAGATATGGTAATACCTTTTCTTTGATAATATTTGATATAGATGATTTTAAAGGGATAAATGATAACTATGGGCATTTGGTAGGCGACAGCGTAATAAAAAGAATCTGTGAAACAATTAGTAAATCTATTCGAGATACAGATATTTTCGCTAGATGGGGTGGAGATGAATTTGTACTTCTTCTTCCTAATACGGATATTCAGCAAGCTAAAGAGATGGCAGAACGGATGAGGAAAAATATTTGTAACAATTCATACGAATTAGATATAAAAATTACTTGCAGTTTTGGTGTAGCAAGCTATATGAAAAATGATACTAAACAATCCTTATTACGAAAAGCAGATAATTTACTATTACATGCCAAGGAAAGTGGGAAGGATAGGGTAGTAAGTTAACTGCAGTACGTAGAAAAACAAATTTAAGATGCTAGTGGAAGAGAGAAATAGGGCAACTTTATAGCTATAAAGTTGCCTGTGTTTTTTCCTCTTTAAACTAATAAAAATGTCTGTTATACATTTTTGTAGAAAGTTTTCTTTGCAAATATACTTAACAGGATTGGGACAACAAGTAAACCAATAGTTAAATATACGATGCTGAAAACTGATGATTTATCAAGGATTGCTCCTCCGATGGCACTTCCAAATACAATTCCGAAGTTGAAAGTACTGGATTGTAATGATGTTGCCACATCTTTACCAGTTTCTACTTGCCTTGTAACAGCAGTTTGGAAAATTGTAACAAGAGCCCCAAAGGATATTCCCCAAAGTAAGAGTAATATGGGAGATGATGAACATTCCCTTAAAGCCGATGAACATAAACATGCTTACCAGAGCTAAAATTAACATAAAAGCTGTAAGTTGCCCAAGGTGGCTATCCACATATTTTCCAGCTATTGCAACAGATATTAAAGTTCCAATACCAAATATAAGTGATGCGATTTTAATACCTCCACTAAGGTTAATGTATTCTACGAGGGGTGAAATATAAGTGTATAGACCGTAGTGGGCCATAATTGCAAGTAAGGTAAATGGAAGAATTAAAATGTATCAAGCTAATAAGGGATATGGATTTATTATAGGTGAAGATAGGAATGATTATTTTTTTCATGTATCTCAAGTAAAATCTGTAGATAGTCCCGAACAGGGTGAAAAAGTAGAATTTGAACCAAGCAAAAATGAAAAAGGACTATGCGCAAATAATATTATAGTAAAAAAGACAGCTGCCGGGAAATTCATAGCATTAGGAAATATAAGGCTAAAAGCAAGCAATATTAAGGATTATGGTATTTCTGCTGAAGAAACATATTATCAAAAGGTATATAAATGGAGATATATTGATGCCACTTCAAAATTTGGCAAGTTATTAGGTGTAAAGCATACATATTACTATGATACTGGGGAATGGTATAAGATCAGCAAGAAACGTTTTGAAGCAATTTCAGCAGGAAGTGAAAGATATTACCATGTGATGAAAGCTAGTAAAGGTGAAATCATAGGAAGATATTATTCATACTATTGCGTAGGAAACTCGGATTTAAATGAGGCCGATGATCTTTTAGCACCATATGATGGTATATTTGATTTAAATGACTCAAAATATGGTTGGCATCTAACAAGTGGAAATTATAAAGCAGAACGCAGTGATGTAAAGAAAACCAAGGAAGAATACCTCTATGTAACTACATATCAAGGTGACAATTATGTTTTTTACGAGTCGCAAGCAAATTTTAATATACATGAAAAATTAAAAGAAATTGATGAGATTTTACTATAATAAAGAAAGAGTTTTGAATTCTTCGGAATATATTTGTGATATTGAAAAAAATTATTAAAATTAATAAATTCAAACAATTGAAAAAGAGTTTTTCAATTAAAGAAGATTATTGGTTTTATGATTAAAATTTCAAATATATTTCTTTTAAAAAGGGTAATAATAAAATTGATCTCAATAAAAGATTATTATATGAGATTTGATTAATGAGATAAAATTATTTTAAGACTTTTGCATGAAAGGGGAAATAATGATGGCATCAAATAATAGAAGTAACAGAATAGTAGTCCCAGAAGCAAAACAAGCTTTAAATCAAATGAAGTTAGAAATAGCTAATGAATTAGGTTTAAGTAATTATAACAGTATTGATAAAGGTAATTTGACATCGAGACAGAATGGCTATGTTGGTGGCTACATGGTTAAAAATTTAGTAGCTATGGCTCAAAGACAGATGGCAGGTCAAAGTTCTATGAAATAATAAAATATTTTTAAATGTTTATTAAGTACAAAATTATAGATTTCCGATATAAGGCCCAATATGTGTATATTGGGCCTTTTTACGTTTATCTTTGAAATTACAAGATCATTGAAACATTAAAACATTTTCCTGTTTATATGTAGGAAATTATGGTTATAATATCCCTATTATTGTTATTATTTATGAAAGGGAATGTAAAGTAAGGTCATGATGGATTTAAGAACTGTAATGTTAATGTTATCAGTAGGATCTTTTATTTTTGGACTTTTACTAGTAATACTTAGATTCAAAAAGAACAACCCACAAAATGTACCTTTTTGGATTCCAGCAAAAATGCTGCAGGCTGCCGGATCCTTATTGCTTTACTATAGGACAAGCACCTTTGATGGCTTGACATTGCTGGCAAATACACTTTTACTTTTAGGTTGCGCTTATGAAGCCTGGGCTATCAGAATTTTATCTGGACAATCAGTAAAACGTTGGCTACATCTAATAACAACTGCTGGAATAATACTTGTATGTTCTATGACTATGTTCTTAGTTGCTCCCTATCGGGGAGGGTTAGTTTTTCTTCTCCAAAGTGCCTTTTGTTTTTTACCAAGTATATTTTTATTTAGCAGGGTAGGTATTAAGTTTTCTCTACAGTTAATTTTGGCTATAAGTTATTGTATAACCGGATTGGTATTTTTAATAGGTGCTTTTATATGTTTAGGTTTTCCGGAATATGCATTAATCTTAGAGAAAAAAGTTATATTTTCTATTGTACCAGGTATGAGCTTCTGTTTATTCTTAATAAGTGGGTATATTTTGCTGATGCTTGCTAAAGAAAGAAGCGATATGCAGGTACAGGAAATCCAGAAAGAATTGAAAAAAACTGAAAGTAAATTCCAAAGAATCGTGGAGACAGCTATTGAAGGTATTCTCATATTTGATGAAAACTATAAAATTACTTTTGCTAATGAAAACATGGCTTCAGTCCTGGGATATAGGGTAGATGAAATGATTGGGAAACAATATATTTCTTTCTTTTCTCAGTGTCACTTGGATGTATATAAATATCAAGAGTCTCTTAGAAAAAGTGGCAATGATTCAGTTTATGAATGCTGCCTGCTTAGAAAGGACGGACAAGAACGCTGGTTTTTGATTTCTGCAAAAGCTATTTTTGATGATTTTGGAAAATTTGAAGGGTCTTTTGCTATGTTAACGGATATAAATGAGAGGAAGGAAATGGAACTGTTATTAGAGGAATCCAACCGTCGGTTGAAAGAATTAACCAACAAGGACAGCCTGACAGGTATAGCCAACAGAAGATGTTTTGATGAAAAATTGGAACAAGAGTATTTCAGACTAAGACGCACAAACTCTAAATTATCGATTATCTTATTAGATCTTGATCACTTTAAAGATTATAATGACTGTTATGGTCATGTAATGGGGGACGATTGTTTACGTCAAATAGGCCGTGTATTGGCAGACAGTATAAACCGTTCTGTTGATTTGGTAGCTTGTTATGGGGGTGAAGAGTTTGCATGTATATTGCCTGATACAGACATTCATGCTGCAGTAGAAATAGCTGAAAAAATTAGGCAGACAATCGAAGGACTGAAAATCGAGCACAAAAAATCCCCTGTTTCGAAATTTGTTACTGCTAGTTTTGGGGTCACTACAGTGCAATATTCATATGGGACATCTCCAGAAGATGTAGTTGCCATAGCTGATAAATTGCTATATAAAGCCAAAATTTCCGGTCGTAACAGGGTAGAATTTATATAAAGTAGTTGCTTATGGATAAGGATTATTAAAATAGGACGTTTGTTTGATATATCAAACAACGTCCCATTAGTTTTAGTGGTATTATTTTTTGCTTTGAATTGTATCAACAATCATACCTATAGCTTGGTCTCCAGAAACATTACATGCAGTACCAAAGCTATCTTGGGCAATATATAGGGCAATCATTAAAGCAAGCATAGGTTCAGTAAAGCCTAAAACAGATTCTAGGACACCTAAAGCTGCCATTACTGCACCACCTGGTACTCCTGGAGCAGCTACCATTGTTATTCCAAGCATTGCTATGAAACCAACAAATATACTGAAATCAATGGTAATTCCATTAAGCATCATAACAGCCATAGCGCAAGTAGTTAGAGTAATCGTACTTCCTGATAAATGAACTGTTGCACAAAGTGGTATTACAAATTCTCTTATTCCCTTAGAAATCCCCATTTTTTCAGAACAGGACACATTCACAGGAATTGTTGCAGCTGATGATTGTGTTCCAAGGGCAGTCATATAGGCTGTAGTTTGAATCTTTAAACATTTAAGTACATTTTTCTTGTTAATTGCACAGCCAATTGAAAATTGAAATATAATTATTAGTATATGCATTATAATTACTATTAAAAATACTTTCCAGAAAACTGAGAACACTGTTGCAACTTGCCCAGCATGTGTCATGTTTATAAATATACCTATTATGTATACGGGCAGTAAGGGTATAATTATCCTTTCGATTAACATGGAAATAATAGCCTGAAAATCTTCTGCAGCTTTTCTAAGAGATGCACTTTTTGTTATTGAAATACCAAGTCCAAGAATAAATGATATAAGTAAAGCTGACATTACATCCATTATAGCTGGCATTTCTATTATAAAGAATGGTTCTATTTCTTTAGCTGCATCAGTGACGATACTTGCGTTTTCTTGTGCTATAATAGCAGGTAAGAAGTTTATCCCAACAAAGTATGCAGATAGTCCTGAAATTAGCGTAAAGATATAAGCCAATCCAAGTGTAATTCCCAATAATTTACCCGCTCCAGAACCTAGTTCGGCAATACCTGCTGTTACAAAAGCAATGATTAATAAAGGAATTACAAAATTTAAAAATTTACCAAAGATAGATGTAAATGTAACAAAAATCTTGTTTAACCATACTGGTGCAAAACTACCTAGTATTATTCCAATAATAATACCCAAAACTATTCTAGGTATCAGACCTAATTTGAATTTTTTATGTGTCATATTAATCTCCTTTAGTAGTCTACTACACACAAAATCTGTTTATGTCCATACAATAAATACATATGCTCTTATTTTGCGTGCAAGCTTGATTTTAGCATTTATTTATTTAAGTGTCAACAGAAAATATTTTGAATTATGGAAGGGGACACATACTTCATGACACTTTATATTAAATATTCTTTCTATTTTCCCGCTCTCATATACTACTTGAGGCTTATCATAAACTACTACTTCTCCTCTATCCATTAAACAAACCATATCTGAATAAGTTAGAGCACTATTTAAGTCATGTATTACCATAACTACAGTCTTGCCCATTTTCTTTAAATTTTTCACTACTTCCAATATTTCCAACTGATGATTTATATCTAAGTATGTGGTTGGCTCGTCTAAGAATACTATCTCTGTATCTTGCGCTAACACCATTGCTATATATACTTTTTGTCTTTCTCCCCCTGAAAGTTCTCTTATGTTTTTGCTTTTATACTTTTCAATTTCCAATATGTGAAGTGCTTCCTCTACTTTTATTTTGTCCTCATTTGTAGGTATTCTTGGGAATCCTAAATAAGGAAATCTGCCATGCATAACTAAATCATAGACTTTTATATTAGGTATATCTCTATTTTGGGGTAAGTATGAAATAACCTTAGCTGTTTCCTTGTTTGTCATATTAAGAATACTTTCTTCATTTAATAAAATATCCCCGGAATAGGGCTCAATAATTCTTGCGGCTGTTTTTAGGAGGGTGGTTTTTCCACATCCATTTTTACCTATAACGCTGATAATTTTGCCTTTTTCAAAGGTTAGACTTATGTTTTTAATTATATTGATGTCCATATATCCTGCTGTTACATTTTCTAATCTAATCATACATGTCTCCTTTTCCTGTTTAGCAATAAATATATAAAAAATGGACTCCCTAAAAATGACATTATAATACCAACTGGTATTTCGTAAGGAGCAAACAATGTACGAGCTAATATATCGCAAAATAAGGCAAAGGAGCTACCTATCAAAACACTGACTGGGATTAAAATTCTGTTGTCATAACCGACTATAAGTCTTGATAAATGAGGAACTATAAGGCCTATAAATCCTAACAGTCCTGCAAAACTAATGACACTGCCTGCTAGTAGTGAAGATAATATTATAAATAAGAAACGGGTTCTATCTACATTTAGACCTAAGGATTTGCTTGTTTGATCTCCTAAAGATAAAACATTTAAATCGTAACTAAATATTAATGTTACTATCATGGAAATAAATATTATAATTCCTGGAACTAGGAGTCTGTTCATTGTAACTCCTGACAGTCCTCCAATTATAAATGATGTTCTGTTTATGACAGTGTCAGGAAAAATAATTAATACTGTATCCGTTATTGCTCCTATAAGGCTTGATACTGCAACACCTGCTAATATAATTGTCATTCGGGATGCTCCCGTTTTTCTTGCCACGAAGTATACTACTATAGTGGCTAAAAATGCACCAAAGAAGGCAGCTAGGGGCATTATATTAAAATTAGCAGGGAAAAATACTGTAGCTAAAGCAGTAAACAGCCCAGCTCCTGAATTTACTCCTATTATAGTGGGACTTGCCAAGGCATTGTTCAAGACAGATTGCAGTATTAGTCCCGATATGGCTAATCCGCTGCCTGCTAATATGGCTGACAAGGTTCTTGGTATTCGTACATAGTTAATAATTTTATATTCGGATGTCAACGGACCATCCTTGAATAGTGCTTTAAATACATCGGTTATTTCGATACTTGAAGAACCGACACATATACTTGTGAAGATGAGTACCATAAGTAGTATTAAAAGAAAGGCTATAACTAAAAAGTTATAGGCCTTAATATCAATTAAAGATTTCCGGATAGATAATTTCTGCAAGGTATCTATAGCTTTCACCCCATTTTGCATTTGGTTTATAGTGGAACAATTCCTTAGGTAGTATAATGTACCTATCATTTTTTACAGCAGATAAACTGTTCCAGGCAGGATTTTTCTCTATGCCATTTTTTAGTCCATCTAATGCTTTTTGCTCATTTCCCATAGTAGTTACAAAAATGAAATCAGGATCCTCTTCTATTATTTCCTCAATACTTAGTTCTTCTAATAGGGATGGATGCTCAGCTGCAATGTTAACAGTGCCTAAATTTCTTAACATTGTACAGGTCATATTATCATCTTTTTTAGCTTTTGCTCCGCTTGAAAAAGCACGAATAAATAAAACTTTTATTTCTTTGTCTTTGTTATCTACCTTAGATAATATATCTTCAATTTCTTTCTGAACTAAAAGTCCATTTTTTTCATACAGCTCTTTTTTGCCAGTTATATCAGTGCATATATTCAACATGTTTAAATAATCTTCAAACTCTTCCACTTTAAAAAAAGCGTGATTAATATTTAATTGCTTTAATGTTTCTGCAATCTTAATTTGGTTGTCCACATCAGGAGTTAGTAATACAAAATCAGGGTCCAAGGATAATATTTCTTCTAAATTAGGTTCTTTTATAGTACCTACAACTTGCATGTTATTAGTTATTTCCATACGGCCTTCTTTTTCCACATCATCCGTAACACCTACTAAACTTCCACCTGCTAAAACCCAAGTTTCTGAATAGGATCCTACTAAGGATACTACTATTTCAGGTTCTTTCTCTAAAACAACTTCTACACCCATTGCATCTGTAAAGGTATAATAATTTTCTTCAATGCTTGTTTCTATTTGTTCTTCACTATTAGCTCCTTTACTGCAAGCTACTGTAATGAATATTAATAATATTACTAATAAAAAAAACTGATTTTTTCTTTTGATTATCATGCTACCACCATCTTTTATACTATGCTGAATTACAGCTACCTTATGTTTATAATAACATTTAAGCAATATATTTAAAAATAATAATATATTATCATAGTCATAGGTAAAACCTATTAACTACTTTCTTAGAATACCTGCATTAACTATGGTTTTAAAGGGTAGGTACTGATAATCTTTTATAATATTCATTAGGGTTTTTATTGCATCGGTCAATAATTTATCCTTGTGGTATACTATACTGAAATATCTATTCCAGGTATTTTCCTCATTTTTAATAACATGTATAACAGAATCCTTTATTTCGTTTTCTACTAAGCCAATAGACATTACTGATAGACAATTGTTATGTATAACTTCCTGCTTGATGGATTGGGGGGTGTTTCCTTCAAATACGATCTTTATTGGAATTCCATTATTAAGCATATATTCCTCAAATAGTTCTCTTGTACCACTTCCTTTTTCTCTCATTGCAAAACTTTCATCACGAAGTTCGTCAATTTTTGTTATTTTTTTCTTAGCAAACGGATGTTTAGTACTGCATATTAGGACTAGATAATCATTTAAAACAGGTTTTACAATTAAATCCTGACTTTTAATTTTACCTTCTACTATTGCAATATCCAACTCATTGTTTAATAATTTTTTTTCTATAGTTTCAGTGTTTCCTACGGAGGAGTATATCTCCATCTTAGGATTTTCTTTCATACATTGATATATTAAATCACTTAGAATACTATCCCCAACTGATATGGTAGCTCCAATTCTTATTTTCTCTATCTTGCTTATGGCTTTCATATTTTCTTCTAAACTGTTGAATTCTTTTACTACTTCTTTTGCATAGAATAGTAGTTTTTTGCCTGCCTCAGTAATATACAGCCTTTTGCTTAGTCTTTCAAATAATAATATTCCGTAATGTTCTTCTAATTCTTTAATGGCTTGGCTTACTGTAGGTTGTGAAATAAAAAGTTTTGAAGCTGCTGCGGTCATATTGCCCCATTGTGCCACCTCAATAAAAATTTTCAAATGCCTTATTGTCATAATTACACTCCTTTAACATCATAGGTTTTACCTATGATTATTATTGGATTTTATCATTTTACTATTACCTAAGCAAGTGTTATATTATTCAATAATAAGTTGTTAACGAATACAAAAGAAGGTGAACCTATGAATATCATTATCATTGGAGGTGTAGCTGCTGGTACTAAAGTAGCCGCTAAACTAAAACGAGATAATTACAACTACAATGTTAAGATTTTAACAAAAAGTAAACATATTTCATATGCCGGGTGTGGGCTACCCTATTATGTAGGAAGTGTAATTGAAAAACAAGAAGATTTAATCCAAAATACACCAAAAGAATTTTTTGAATTGACAGGTGTAGAAGTAATAACAGAAGTAGAAGTAACTAAAGTCAATCAAGAAGAAAAAACTGTTGAAGTATTAAACTTAGCTACAAATGAAACTTCTACATATCAATATGACAAATTAGTAATAGCAACTGGTGCTGATCCAATTAAACCTTCCATTGAGGGTATTGACCTTGATGGAGTATATTTCATGAGAACTCCCGAAGATGCTATCAAATTACGCAAATCAATTGATGAAGGCAAAATAAAAAGGGCAGTAGTTGTTGGAGGAGGATTTATAGGACTAGAAGTTGCAGAAAATTTAACGGCTCAAGGAGTTTTTACGTCTGTTATTGATATGGCTGAGCAAATTCTTCCCGGCTTTGAACCAGAAATCGCAAATTATGTTGAAAACTACTTGGCTGACCAACGTATAATAACATTTACTGAAACTAAATTAGAAGCAATACTAGGTGATGGAAAAGTTGAAAAAGTTAAAACAAACAAACGTACCATGAAGGCAGATGCGGTGGTCCTATCCATGGGTATCAGACCTAGTACAGCTTTTTTAAATGGTAGTGGAATTGAATTATCACAAAACAATGCTATAAAAGTTAACAAAAAACTTGAAACAAACATTAAAGATATTTATGCAGTAGGTGATTGTGCCCTTGTTACAAACATAATTACTGGAAAAGATGCATATGTTCCCATGGGTTCTACTGCAAATATTGAAGGAAGAATTTTAGCTCAAAACATAAATGGAGACAATTTAACTTACGAAGGTGCCTTGGGCACAGCAGTTGTTAAGTTACTTGGCATTAATGCTGGTAAAACCGGTTTGACGGAAGACCAGGCTAAGGCAGAAGGTTATGAAGTAGAAACAGTTACTACAGTAATGGAAGATAAAGCAAAATATTATCCTGGCTCTTCAGTTTTTATAATAAAGATGATTGCTGATAAAATTACAAAGAAGCTATTGGGTGTACAAGTTGTAGGGGAAGGTAATGTTGACAAGATAGTGGACATGGCTGTAATGGCAATTGGTTTAAATGCTAAATTAGACGATATTCAAACTCTTGATTATGCTTATGCTCCGCCTTTCTCAACTGCTATACATCCTTTTGCAGCTACTGTAAATATATTATTAAATAAAATAAAGGGCAATTTAATTTCTATTACTCCTAGAGAATATAAAGAAGGCAAAGCAAATGGATATAAAATTATAGATTCAGCAATAGTTCCTAAAATTACTGGGGCTCCTTATGTAGATATATCAAAGACACATGAAGAATTGCCTGAATTTGATAAAGATGAAAAACTATTATTAGTATGTGATAAAGGCAGGAGAGCTTATATGCTACAACAGAGATTAAGGGATTTTGGATACACAAATACAATAGTACTTGAAGGTGGTACTATGTTCAATGAATTAAAGGCAGAGTAAAAAGATTATTAAAAGAGGAGAATAACTATGGCAAATTTAAAAGTTACATCTGTAGAGGAAAAGGCTGTAAAAGCAATGGGCTTTTTAAGAAATAGAGGAACAGACAATTTTTCTGGCAGAATTATTACTGTTAATGGAAAGATTACAGCAGCCCAACAAAAAATTATAGGAGAAGCTGCAGAGAAATTTGGAAATGGAGATGTACTGTTTACCAGCAGATTAACAATTGAAATACCTGGTATACCTTATGATAAGATTACTGAATTCCAGGAATATATAGCTAAAGAAGGTTTAGTAACAGGAGGTACGGGGTCAAAAGTTCGTCCAATAGTATCTTGCAAAGGTTCAGTTTGTCACCATGGTTTAATTGATACATTTAATGTATCAGAAGAAATTCATAATATATTCTACAATGGCTATGCATCAGTAAGGTTACCACATAAATTTAAAATAGGTGTAGGAGGATGTCCAAATAACTGTATTAAACCTTCCTTAAATGATCTTGGTATAATTGGACAAATGGTACCTAATTATGATGAAGAACTTTGCATGGGATGTAAGAAATGTCCTGTAGAAAATATATGTCCTATGGGAGCTGCTAAGGTTGTTGATGGCAGACTGGTAATAGGCGACCAATGTAATAATTGTGGAAAATGTATTGGAGTATGTAATTTCGATTCTATTCCAGATGGTGAACAAGGATACAAAGTGTTTATTGGCGGAATGTGGGGTAAACGAGTAAACCCAGGAGTAGCAATAAGCAAAATATTTAAAACTAAAGAAGAAGTATATGAAGTTATTGAAAAAATGATTCTTCTTTATAGAGAGCAAGGTCAAACTGGCGAAAGAGTTGCACAAACAATTAATAGAATTGGATTTGAAAATATTGAAGCCCAATTGTTATCCAATGAAATACTTGAAAGAAAAGAAGAAATCTTAGAAGCAGAACTCCATATGACAGGTGGAGCTACTTGTTAAGAATAGATATAGTATCAATTAATTGCTAAAACAATTAATTGATACTATTTTTTGATTTGAAAATCCCCTTAAATTCAAGGGGATTTGTTTTGATTATGTATTTCTTAATACAGTTATAAAACCATCTAAGATTTGATGACTTATTTTGAATCCTTTACTCTGATAAAATTTTAAAGCATTTTCATTCCCGTTTGAAACAAAGATAAATATATCATCTATGTCTTTAAATGTATTTAACCAATTCATAGACATATTAAACATCTGGGTACCAATACCTTTATTACGATAGTCTTCCTTTATAAAAAATTGAGAAAGGCATCCAACATCTTCACTTTTAACGGAATCAAAGTCAAAGAAGCCATCACATTGTAGGGTAGCAAAGCCACCAGAGTAGGTATATTTTGGTGCAATTGTGCTGTAGGCATATCCGACAATTTCATTGTTGTCTTTAGTTGCTACTATGTAGTTTTCTTTAGCGCTTTTTAAGGCTGGAATCATCCTTGTTTCAAAACTCATGTTGTCAAAAAATTCAGGATGAATATGTGCCACAGATTTTTGATAAGCCATTAAATCATTACACAATTCTTTAATACTATAAATATTATCTTCTGAAACAAGCTGGTAATGTATACTCACAACCATCATCCTTTCAATATATTTGACTGATTAATCAATCTTCGACTATAATTATATCAATTACAACTAAGGTAACAAGTATGCAATATTTTATGTGTAAGTAAGAAAAAACTGAGTAGAGGTGGTTTTATGAATGATAATGCACCATATAAAAGCAAGTATGACAGCTGTCCATTGACCTATGCACTGAATCTTATTGGTGGAAAATGGAGATTGCCTATTATTTGGGCTATACATAAAAATAAAGCTATACGTTATAACCAGTTAAAAAGAGAAATTCAAGGTATTACCGATATGATGTTAACTCAGTCCTTAAAGGAATTAGAATCCTATGGTATTGTCAATAGAAAACAGTATATAGAGATACCTCCTCGGGTAGAATATTCCTTGACTGATAACGGAGAGAACCTTATCCCAGCCCTTAAAGCATTAGCTAGTTGGGGCGATAAAATGAAAAAGTGTAATGAATAATAAGAGATAGACATAATTGCAATTATGTGAAGATTCAAAAATAATTACATTAGACCCCTGAATTTGAGGTTTAACTACAAACTAATAAGGGGTCTATTTAGTTTTACCATAAAGTATATTAGAAATATACAAAAAAGTTATTGACATATGACAAAAACAGTGTATAATAAAACCATAAACGACATATGTCAAAATACTAAGGAGGTGAAAAATATGCATAGAAGAGATGGAACGGGACCATTAGTAATGGGACCATTAACTGGAAGAGGAATGGGTCCATGCGGTAGAGGGTATTTTCCCTATAGACCTATATATGGACAGGGGAGAGGCTATGGAAGAGGATATTGTGGCTACTATAGACCATATCCCTATGAATCTTATCCATTAGATAAAAAAGTTGAAAGAGCTTTTATAGAAGAAAAGGCAATTCTTGAAGCAAGGCTAAAGCATATTAACAAGCTACTAGATGAACTTTCAAGCGAAGAAGAATAAACATAATATTTTTTCTTATAATTAAGTAGGACCATTGATGGTTACATTAAAGCAGATAGTGTCAATTAATTGGAAATAATTAATTGACACTATCTTATTTTTCGAGTCTTAGTCTTAGCTATATAATTTAAAATAATTAAAGGAATATATAGCCAAATACAGAGAAATATTGTAATATGTTATTGTCTAGTAACGAGGTTCCCGGATTCCCAACGGCAATCTTCATCAAAATATTAAATCGAGGAGTATATATGAGTAAAATAGTTGTAATGTATAAGTCCAAATATGGCAGTACTAAAAAATATGCTCAGTGGATAGCAGAGGAAGCAAAGGCAGATTGTTTTGAATGCTCAGAAGTAGATGTTAAGAAATTAGCAGAGTATGATACTATTATTTATGGTGGTGGTTTATATGCAGGTGGGATTGCCGGAATATCTACCATAACTAAGAACTTTGAGATTTTAAAAGATAAAAAAATAGTAGTTTTTACAGTAGGACTTGCTTCAACTGATAAAAAAGAAGTTTTTCTTCCTATAATAGAAAAGAATTTTATAAATGAGATGCGTGATAGTATAAAATTTTTCCATCTGCGAGGTGGAATCGATTATAAGAAGTTAAGTATAATTCATAGAACTATGATGGCATTGCTGAAGTTTGTAGTCTCCAGGAAGAGTCCTGATGAACTGACGGATGAAGATAAAGAAGTTTTAGCCACATACGGAGGAAAGGTAGATTTTACTGATAAAGATACTATAAAACCTTTATTATTATTTATAGAAGAATAAAGGTAGCTCAATTTTTTAGGGGGATAGAATCCCCCTTTAGTATATTTTGATGCTTATTATAGTTTTTTGATATTCAAATATAATAATAAGGCTGTTAACAAAAATGATAGTATGTCCGCAAATGGGGCGGCATAAAGTATTCCTTTAACGCCAAAGAATTTTGGGAATACTATGATTGCCGGCATTAACAGGATCAATTGTCTTGTTAGTGATAAAAACATTGCGGATTTTGGTTTTCCTATTGCTTGAAAGAAGTTTGAGCCAACAATTTGAAAGCCAACAACTGGGAAAGCTAAAAACCATGCAAAGATGGCAGAACGCCCAAATTCAATTAGTTCTGGCTCTCTGTTAAACATTGATATTAACTGTACAGGAAATAACCTGGTTATTATAAATCCAAAAACAACAATCGATGTAGCAACTTTTAAGGCTAATTTAATAGTGTCTTTAACTCTGTCAATTTTTTGGGCTCCGTAGTTAAAACTTATGATGGGTTGAGCACCTTGATTTAATCCTATAATGGGCATTAATAAAAGGGTTTGAATACTATTTATAACCCCCATTCCTGAAATGGCTATATCGCCACCGTAAAGAAACAAGCTTTTGTTTAAGGTTGCATTTAAAAGGCTTGATGCTAATTGAAGAGAAAATCCCGGGAGTCCCAAAGCAGTAATTTTACCTACCAAGTTTAGCTTAAGTTTCATATATGTAGCTTTTAATTTATTTTTACTTTTTTTACCATTAAAATATGATGTAACCCAAAGAAATGAAAAGAATTGAGAAATAACAGTTGCCCAGGCAGCTCCCGCCATTCCCATCTTAAAACCATAAATAAATATTGGGTCTAATACTATATTAGTCCCAGCTCCTAAAAACATGGTGTACATGGCCAATTTTGGATTGCCATCTGCACGTATAAAGTGGTTCATTCCTATACTTACAATATGAAAAGGCATACCAAAAGCAATTATTCTCATATATTCCATAGAGTAGGGAAGAACTTTTTCGCTGGCACCAAAGAAAATTAATGCAGTTTGTAAATTTAATTGTACTAATATCATGTAGAAAATTCCGGCTAAAACAAGTAATGAAAAAGTATTGCCTAAAAAGTTTTCGGCCTCTTCATATTTTTTTCTTCCCAAATTAATAGAAAAGTTAGTAGCCCCTCCCACTCCAAACAAAATTCCTATTGCCAAGGATATAATCATAATAGGGAAACCTATTGTGATTCCTGCTATCCCATCTGCACCAAGTTCAGGGCTGTTCCCAATATAAATTCTATCAACGACATTGTACAATGCATTTACCATCATACCTGTAATAGCTGGCAATGAAAATCTTAACAAAAGTTTTGAAACCTTTTCTTCGCCTAAAGGATTATCGTAGTGCAATTTTGTCCTCCATTTGTGAATATTAATGACATTATACTATATTATCTATCAAATGGAAATAATAAATCAAAACTAATTGGACAGCCCATCTAAAGAAAAACAGTATGTAGTTTTTATTTGTAAATCAATAGGTAAAAGCTTATAATACAAAGAAATATTAAATTGACAAATGAACTCTGTCTGACTTAAATAAGGAGATTAATTATGGACGCAAAACTAAGAATAATATTTTCTATGACAGCCTTTGGAACAATTTCAATTTTTGTAAAAAATATTGCCTTATCTTCTGGGGAAATTGCGCTTTTCAGAGCTTTAACAGCAGCAGTAGTAATTATTATATATAAGATTATTATCGGAAAAAAGCTTTCGCTATCAGACATAAAAAAAGACCTACCTGCACTTTTTGTTTCAGGTATGGCTATGGGTATTAACTGGATATTACTTTTCCAGGCATATAAGTACACAACCGTTTCAATTGCAACATTGAGCTATTATTTTGCACCTGTAATTGTTACAGCAGTATCCCCAATTTTGTTTAAAGAAAAGCTAACCATTAAACAACTAGTGTGTTTTGTTGTGGCAACAATAGGATTGGTTCTGGTAATAGATGTAAGGGGTATGGGGAAGGATGCAAGTAGCTTTATTGGTATAGGTTTCGGTCTTGGTGCAGCTGTTCTTTATGCAACGGTAATCTTATTAAACAAATATATAAAAAATGTTTCTGGTATTGATAAGACTTTAATACAATTTTTTGCAGCAATTATTGTTCTCATTCCCTATGTACTGACAACGACAGGTATAAATATAGGTAGTTTAACTAATTCAGGAATAATAAATCTATTGATACTTGGTATTTTCCATACTGGAATATGTTACTGTCTTTATTTTTCAGCCCTTAATGACTTGAAAGGACAGGAGGTGTCGATTTTAAGCTACATTGACCCCCTCGTTGCAATTATTGTATCAGTTACTATTTTAGGAGAACCAATACTAGCTATCCAGATTTTAGGTGGTATTTTGATACTAGGATTCACACTGTTAAATGAAATTGAATTAAAATCAAAGATAAGGATAAAGGAATAATAACTATTTAATATTTATATAAATCAACGACTGTCGATTAAGGAATTTCCTTAATCGGCAGTTTTTTATATAAAAACTAAAAACATATTGACATATGTCGTAAATTATATATAATTAAATATAATGACATATGTCATCAATTTAATGAACGGAGGTATTTCATGAAAATAGCAGTTCCAGTAGATGAAAGAAATATAGAGACAAAGGTATGCCAATCTTTTGGACGCACCCCCTACTTCCTTGTATATGATACTGATAATAGAGAAAGTGAATTCATTGAAAACAGTGGAGGAGCAAGTCCCGGTGGAGCCGGCATTAAGGCAGCACAAACCCTAGTAGATAGTAAGGCAACTATTTTACTGACTCCTCGTATAGGAGAAAATGCAGCTGATGTGCTTAAAGCTAGTGAAATAAAAATTTATAAAACAATAACTGATTCAGCTAAAGACAATATTGATGCTTTTCTTGCTGGAAAGCTTCCTTCTTTAAATGAAATTCATGCTGGATTTCACGGGCAGGTAGGAAATTGATATGAGAATAGCTGTCTTAAGCGGCAAGGGAGGTACTGGGAAAACAATAGTATCAGTAAATTTAGATGCGGTAGCGGACACATCTACATATGTGGAGTTTGTGAGGTAATATGTCCATCAGGGATTAGTGATTTAAAGCGAATTATTGATACTGCGGCGAAGTTTGGAATCAAGATGGCAGTATGTAAAAGCAATTAACAAGGGCCAAACAATTGTAGATATAGACTGTGCTTCTGGTACAGCAGTAAGAGAAATTTACAATAAGACAATGAAATTGATTTTTGAAGAATAAGAGAATGGAGGAAGTAAAATGATTAAAATTGCAGTAGCAAGCGAAAATGAAATGATTACAGAACATTTTGGACATTGTTTAAACTTTAATATTTTCGAAGCAGAAGAAAAACAGATAATTAGGAGTGAGTCTATTCCAAACCCAGGCCACAGACCTGGTTTTCTTCCAAATTATTTGAATGATATGGGTGTAAATGTAGTAATTTCAGGTGGTATGGGTAGAAGTGCTATTGATATTTTTACTGAAAAAGGTATAGAAGTTATTGTTGGTGCAAGGGGGAAGGCAAAAGAAGCAGCGGAAGCTTACCTTCAAGGATCGCTAAAATCTACTGGATCAGTTTGTGACGAACATCAACATCATGATTCATGTGAATAATAAACTAATTATTGAAAGGATAGAATCTTAAGTATATTATAATGTAAAATAAAAAGCTTGGTTCTTAATGTTATTCCAAGCTTTTTATTCTGTTATAATTTTTTCTTAACAGGAATCCATACTTCGCTATAGGCATAATCTTTTTTATTTTTATCCATTTTAGTGAAGGAAAAAGATGGGGCATTTATTACTTCATAATTAGAAGAAGGAAGCCATTCAGAATATATTCTTGCCATTGTTTGTTGTAAGGTAGAAGGGAATGGTCCTTCGTTAGGGAATACAGCCCAGGTATATGCTGGGACAGGAACCTTTTCCAATAATTCACTTATTTCATTTTCAGTAGTTAAGACACCGATTAAATGAGTTAAATATCCTTCTTCTTTTAAGAAATTAGTATCAGATTCATAAGAAGCATTTACAACTTCATAGGGTTCAATATTTTGAAGAGAATGCATAAGTTCTCTTTGTTCAGGGGTAATACTTTCTGCAAGCTTTACAATTTCCTGATTAATTCCTTCAAATTGCAATGGCACACGCTTGCTTACACCAACTAAATTAAATGCAGGTTTTTCTATAATTCTAAATTCCATAATAGTACCTCCTTTGACAGTTATTGCGAATCTTAATTTTGGGAAGAATTTACTTACTCCTTTTTTTGCCACATCTGACGGTAGAATACCACTCCATTTTTTAAATGCTCGGGTAAAACCATCTATTGACTGATAACCGTATTTGAAAGCAACATCTGTTACTTTTTCACCTTCTAATAAATCCATACTTGCTTCCGACAATCTTCTGTTCTTAATATACTCATTAAGAGTGAAGCCTGAGAGATAAAAGAATATCTTTCCAAAGTGGTAATCAGAAACACCAGCATATTTAGAAATTATTTCAGCTGATAAATCACCATCTAAATGATTTTCAATATAGTCGACTATTTGATTTAACTCTTTTAACATTTCCACCTTTCCCTTCGCTTATATATTAGCAAAATATTTTTAACAATGCTCGACTTTTTTATATAAAATATATCGACTATACCGCTGTCCCTCTTTATGTACGAGATGACTCCGTCTATCTTTATGTATAATAATTGAATTAGGATTAAATAAAAAAATATCAAATATTCTTTGATAAATTAAATGAAGTAAGATATAATAAATCTGAACCGTTGAAGGTGACGGTTCTTTTCATTGTACAGAGTTTTCTGTAAGATTAATAGAAATAACATCAAGGAGTATCTTATGAAAGAAAAGCTTAATTTTCAATCGAGTTTATTAGTAGGTTCACTACTGTTCGGACTTTTTTTTGGAGCAGGTAATTTAATATTTCCTGTAAAAATGGGACAGTTAGCAGGCAGTAATACAATACAGGCAACTATTGGATTTTTAATCACTGGAGTAGGACTTCCCCTTTTAGGTGTTATTGCCACTGCCCTTTCTCAAAGTGAGAATATGCTTGCTATGGCAAAGCCTGTTAATAGGATATATTCAATTTTCTTGACATGCGCACTATATTTAACAATTGGGCCTTTATTTGCTATTCCCCGTACTGCTACCGTTGCATTTGAGGTAGGATTGAACCCTTTTATTTCCAAGGAATATTTACAAATAGGACTATTTTTGTTTTCCCTGATTTTCTTTATAGTTACACTTTATTATTCATTGCGACCTGGAAGGATCATAGACTGGGTAGGTAAGTATCTCAACCCTACTTTTGTGGCTCTTCTGTCTATATTAATAATTGCTACCTACATAAATCCTATGGGACAGATAAATCAATTTCCAGCCCAGGGAAATTACATTGATAAACCTTTATTTACTGGAATGTTAGATGGATATAACACAATGGATGCTTTGGCCTCGCTAGCTTTTGCAATAGTAATTATATCAAACATTGAAAAACTAGGCATAAAAGATCCAAAAAGAAAAGCAATTGAAACATGTAAATCCGGCTTAGTATGTTTAATTGGAATGAGTGTAATCTATGCATCCTTGGCTTATATGGGAGTAACAAGCTTAGGTAGTGTTGGAACTGGCGATAATGGTGGAATAATAATGTCTATGGTTAGCGAGCATTATTTTGGAATTATAGGTCAGGTATTATTAGCTGCTATTGTAACAGTTGCTTGTTTAAAAACAGCAATCGGTTTAATTACTTCCTGTTCACAAATGTTTACTGAAATGTTTCCAAATTCAGTGTCCTATAATAAATATGCAGTAATATTCACTGTTTTTTCATTTGTAATTGCTAACTTTGGATTAAATAAAATAATACAGTTGTCTATACCGGTACTAATGTTCCTTTATCCATTGGCTATTACTTTAATTTTATTATCATTAATGGCTCCAATTATCAATAAGCAAAAAGATATTTACAGGTGGACAACTGGCTTTACAATTCTTGCAGCATTTTTCGATTTTTGTAATGCATTGCCGGAAGCTATTAAAGAAACTGCTGTAATGGATAGAGTAATTGGTTTTGCTCACACATATTTGCCTGGCTTTGATTATGGTTTCGGCTGGATTGTTCCAGCAGTAGTTGGATTTATAATAGGAACTATAGTATGGAGAATCAATGGTAAAACTGAAAGTTAAGAATAATTGGTGAATTCCTTAATAAATGGTACACTGTTAATAAAAGGTCTACCGAAGGAGGTACTATGCTCTTAAAAAGAGAAAAGATAGCCCTTTTAGACACAAATCCCACACCCATTAACTACCTTCCTACTTTGTCAAAAGAGTTAGGGGTTGAACTTTATATTAAAAGGGATGACCTTACCATGTTCGGTGGGGGCGGAAACAAGATGAGAAAATTAGAATACATTCTCTATGATGCTATTAAAAAAGGTGCCACTACACTGCTCACTGTAGGAGGAGTACAAACGAATCATGGGCGGCAAACAGCTGCAGCGGCAGCAAAGTATGGTTTAAAATGTGTTATTGTATGTGTTGACGAATATCCTGGTGAAGTTAGTGCCAACTTACTTTTGGATGGTATTTTTAATGCAGAAGTTGTTATCAAAAAGAACGACGGACGGGATACAGGGGTGCAACTTGCAGAAACTATAGAAAAAGTAAAAACGAAGTATGAAAACCAGGGCGAAATAGTTTATGAAATACCTGTTGGGGGTAGCGATGTAGCAGGTGTTATGGGATACTATGAGGCAGCAGTTGAAATTACAGAACAAGCAAAAAAGATCGGTATTGAAGATGCTACTGTAATAACCAGTGTTGGTAGCTTTGGAACTTATATGGGCCTGTATTGTGGGTTTAAAAACGAAGGTTCACCTTTAAAACTTACAGGAATTGCAATTCTTCCTTTTACAGATGGACATAGGGAAAGAATAATGAAATACTTCAAAGAAATAAAAGAGGAATACAATCTTCCCTTTGATGCAAGTCCTGAGGATTTTAATATTGAAACTAGTTATATTAGAGGAGCTTATAATAATCCGGATGTAACGGTTCGTAAAGCAATTTACCGTATGGCAAGGAAGGAAGGGATACTGCTTGATCCATGTTATACAGGAAAAATGTTTGCTGGGGTATTGGGCATGATAGAAGAAGGCAAAATAAAGCAAGGTGAGAAGATAATTCTACTTCATACTGGCGGAATGCCAGGACTTTACACAAAACATCATCGCATTGAATTCGAAAAAGAGCTAATAGATAAAATTACTATATTAGACTAGGAAAAGCGTGTAAAGGATATAAGCAATCTGGTAATATGTCAAGATAAAAAAACAAATAAAAACAAAAGAAATGATTAAAA
>CZCB01000948.1_pt1 | contig 47980 bp, 60 predicted proteins | sample 591991 | NCBI WGS metagenome assembly CZCB01 (sample SAMEA3556809, study PRJEB10932) | anaerobic digester metagenome
TAGCCGCCGTTTGGGAACCAACAGCTAAAGGTATTCCACATTCACGAGCCGCAATAGCTAAACGTTTATTAAAAACTTCTAACCCCCGAGCGCCTCCAGTCATGGCGTTAATAATTAAAGGAAAACGGATTTTTTTACCGAATAAAACCAAGCCTGTATCAACACTATCAAGATTGGCTGTTCCTAATGCTTGATGAACTAAATATAAATCGGAAAAGCCTGTTGACAAAGGACCAGAAGATAACTCCAGGGAATATTTGAGATGGTCCCATTTTCTTTTTTCCCGCAAATCCATGTATATCACCCTAAATTTAGGCTAAGGTTAGAAAAGCGTAGCCAAAGCTACGCTTTCTATCTAATTATTATTTTTAATTTCATTAAAAATATCCCCTACTACATCACCTATGGTTACTCCGGAAGATTCCTCTTTAGTTTGAAAAGTATTGTTTTCTTTCTTTTTGGGAGCCGGTCTTGTAGTGGCTTCTTTTATACTTAAACTAATTCTTTTGTTTTCAGCATCTACATCTAATACTCTTGTTTCCACTTCCTGGCCTACACTAACTACATCCTCAACCTTATCTACTCTTTCCCAGGCTAACTGAGATATGTGTACTAATCCATCAATACCAGGCTCTAGTTCCACAAAAGCCCCAAAAGGTGCAATTCGAACTACTTTACCTTTAACAATGCTCCCAATTGTATATTTATCTTCCGCTGTTTCCCAAGGACTGGGAATTAATTTCTTTAAGCTTAAAGAGATTCTCTCTTTTTCTTTATCAACACCCAAGACGTAAACTTCTACTTCATCGCCTTCAGAAACTACGTCCCTGGGATGTTCCACTTTACCCCAACCCATTTCTGAAACATGCAGGAGACCGTCAACTCCACCTAAGTCTATAAAAGCACCGAAATCGGTAATTCTCTGTACTATACCTTTTCTGGTTTGTCCTTCTTCAATTTCTGCCCAAAGTTTTTCTTTTTTGGCTTCGTATTCTTCATCAAGGACAGCTTTACGGGAGAGTACTGCTTTACGAGCTTTTTTATCAAATTCAATAACTTTTAACCGTAATTTTTGTCCAATAAATTGTTCGAGATTTTCTACATAGCCTCTATCAATTAAAGAAGCAGGCACAAAACCACGCATACCTACATCTACCAATATGCCACCTTTAACAACTTCTATAGCTTCTGCTTCAATAACTTTACCTTCCTTGAATGCTTCTTCTAAAGTTTTTAATGCTTCTTCCTGATCCGCTCTACGCTTGGAAAGAATCATATTTCCTTCAGAGTTTTCTACCTTTAAAACTAAAACTTTTATTTGATCACCTACATTGACAAATTCATTGGGATCAGTTACTTTGCGATAGGACAATTCATTTACGGGAATAATCCCTTCAGATTTTCCACCTACATCAACCAGAACCTCATCACTATTTATTTGAACAACCGTTCCGGTTATAATATCTCCCGGTCTTACTTCTTCCATTTGCTTCATTTCCTGTTCCAAATGATTTTCCATAACTGCACCTTCCTCATTACTTAACTCAGAAACATTTTGAGTTTCTTGAGTGTCTTTAGTTTCCAGAGTTTCTTTAATTTCTTCCATAGTCCTGACAACCTCCTCAATAATCCAATCTGGTGTTGATGCACCTGCCGTTACTCCAACCCTATCTATATCATAAAACCATTCCCTTTGTAAATCTTGTGCTGTTTCAATATGTTGAGTAGGAGTTTTAGTTTCACGACATAGTTGGGCTAACTTTTGAGTATTGGCACTATTTAAACCCCCTATGACAATCATTAAATCTACCTTTTTTGCAATTTCTAAAGCAGATTCTTGACGTTGTCGGGTGGCTGAACAAATGGTATTAAATACAACTAATTGGTTAGATTTTTTCCTTAAAATTTCCACAGATTTATTAAACCTATCCTGATTTTCAGTGGTTTGAGCTGTCAGACAAATTTTTTCATCTCCCAAATCCAGTTCATAAAGCTCATCGGGATTGCGAAAAACTATTCCCTTTCCTAAAGCCCACCCTAAAATACCTTTTACTTCCGGGTGGTCTTTATTACCTAAGATTAGTATTGTGTAATCCTTAGAAGCATATTCATGAGCAATTTTTTGTACTTTATTGACAAAGGGACAAGTGCAATCGATTAATTCTAAACCCCTGGTATTAGCCTCTGCATAAATATCAGGGGGTACTCCATGAGTTCGAATTAAAAGTTTTTTTTCTTTTATTTCTGCAAAATCTTCCCTGGGTATTATCCCTTTTTCCCGTAGCCGGTTTACTTCTTGAGGATTATGTATTAAAGGACCCCAAGTGGCTAGGGGTCCCCCTTCTTTCTTAATTAATTCTTCCCCTTGGTCAATAGCTCTTTTAACCCCGAAACAAAAACCTGCATGAGGAGCAACAATAATCTGCAAAACCATCAGCACCTTTATTACTTTATAATTTAGTTATCATGTTAAAATTCGCGATAATATTAAAATATCCTGCAAATTTATGCTAATAATTCTTTTACTTTATTGTGCACCTGTTTAGTTATTTGTTCAAGTTGTTCATTAGTAATTTTTCCTTTATCGGGATTTTCTATGTATATGGGATCACCAATATTTAACTCCAATTTAGTTCTAAATCCCCGTGGAAAAAGTTTTCTTGCCCCTTTCAGGCCAACCGGCACAATAGGAGCATTACCTTTATAAGCTAATAAGGTAATCCCTGATTCAAAATCTAAAAGTTCTCCTTTTAAGCTTCTGGTTCCTTCCGGAAAGATACACAATACTTTACCTTCTTTTAATATTTTAAGAGAATTTTTAATTGCATTAAGGTCTGATTTCCCTCTCTTAACGGGAAAAGCACCTAAAATTTTAATTAAACTCCCAAACAAGAAAATTTTAAACAATTCTTCTTTAGCCATAAAGTGAAGACGGCGTGGTAACAAAACACCTAAAACTACAGGATCCCAATAACTGGTATGATTACAGGCTAAAACAACAGGACCCTCCTGAGGTAACTTTTCTAAATTCTTTACCTCTGTTTTAGCAATTACTTTAATAAAACCTGTAATAATCACTTTTAAAATACTATAAAGCATCGTTATTCTCTCCTAAGATGATCGCTAAAATTTTATTGATGACTTCATTTAAGGTGAGATTACTGGTATCAATTACTATTGCGTCTTCAGCCGGTTTTAGCGGACCCACTTCTCGTTGGGAATCTAATTTATCTCTTTCCGCAATCTCTTCTATTATATCATCATTTGTAAATCTATACCCTTTTTTTTCTAATTCCAGTTTCCTTCTTTTTGCCCTTTCTTCTAAAGAAGCTGTAAGGAAAAATTTGTACTGGGCATGAGGCAAAACCACTGTCCCTATATCTCGTCCATCCATAATAATATTATGATTTTGGCCTAAGCTCTGTTGCATTTTTACCATATACTTTCTCACCTCAGGATAGGCGGCTACCAATGAGACCTTTTGCGAAACCTGAGGAGAACGAATTAATTCTGTTACATCTTCTCCGTCACAAAAAACTTTTTGTACCTTTCCGCAGCCAAAAGTTATTTCTGTAATTTTTGCTAATTCCACTAAGGACCTTTCATTAGATAAATTCATTCCGTTCTTTAAGGCTTTATATGTTAAGGCCCGATACATTGCACCGGTATCCACATAAATAAAACCAAGTTTATCCGCTAGTTTTTTCGCTACTGAACTTTTACCGGCTCCCGCAGGGCCGTCAATGGCAATCTGAATTGGTTTTTTCATATTAACTCCTTCACCCTTAAAAACTTAACCAGAAATTTTTTATTTTCGGCCAGCACTTAATAAATTCTTTTCCTGTCAAAACCAGGGCTAAAACCTGTTTTTCTTGTGCCCATAACTCTTCGCAAGGTAGATAAGCGGCTACAACTTTATCTCCCTTTTTTATAAAAACATTGTACCGGGTTAAACCGGGATTTAAAATAAAGGGACAACTTAATTCTTCTTTAAAACTGTCACTGTTTATGATTAGTCCCTGAAGTTTACAAAAAAAAATTAATTCTTCTAATTCATATTTAGGTAAAACATTAGCTTCCCCTAAGATAGTTACATAAAAAGGTGTTTTTTCTACTACTTCCCGAATTTCTTCCGCTTTTTGCTGTTCCAATGTAAAAATAAGGCCGTGAATTGGAAATTTATTAACTAAATGTAATTCATTTTTACCTATATCTTTTAAAAATATTCTCACTTAAATCACTCAATTCTTGTCTCAAAACTTTTAAGCAATAGTCCGGTGAGCCAAACCGATGGAGACTTCATCCAAATGAACTAAACCAATTCCTAAGAAAACGGCTACACTTATATGGTCCTGATAACGAGCCATAGCCAACTTTCCGCCTACATTAAGTCCAATAGCCTTAGGCATAATCTGAGATAAAGCTTCCCGAGTGGCTCCGGCCACTGCTCCTTCTTCTGAATGAGTGTCTCGAATAACTCCTTCTCTTTTACCTGCTACAATTGCACGTTCAACAATTTTTTTAATAGTAGCTAAATATTCACCGCCAACATCTACTGCAGCTGTTTTTATTCCCATATCAGCATAAAATTTCTTTTCTTTTTGCTCTTCTTCCCTGGTTTCAGTTAAAGCCATTTTAATGGCTACACTGGCAATTTTTCTACTCCCATATGTCATATTATTCACTCCTTATGAAAAGGAAAAAATTTAAACAAGGTGCCTACTTTAAGGCACCTTATCTAATTGGATTATATTACACATTTTTTTTAATTGCAACTAGTCCCAAACTGTAAAAGTTGTCGATTGACCGCCTTTTACTGTTACTAACTCTTGGGGAATTTTTATCTCATTTCCTGAAGGTACTATTTTAAATTGCAAATCCAATTCATAATCAGATATATCTATGGTAATTTGGTCATTTACTTTAACATTTACGGAAGTTTGAAGTTTAGTAAAATCAGCAGCCTTCTGACCGTTAATAAGTATCTTGGCCTTTGGTAAACTGGTTATATAAGGTGTTAGTACTCTGAAGGTAAGATTACTTACTTCCGTATCTACATGCCCTGCAAAAAAGACCTGATTATGTTCAATTTTTTCCCCTTCTATGGCGCTTAATAAACTCAATTGTAATGGTAAAGGTTCATAAAATATCAAGGATTGGACTACTATAACTCCGGTAAATAAGAATGCTACTAAAAATAACAATAATTTTTCTGATTTTTCAAGAAAAAACAATATTTCTTTGCTGGAAATAAATAGCCCTCCTCACTTTTGGGATAGGTTATATTAAGTAGTATTACCATGGTTTTCATTAATTAAGCATTGAGGCAAAATTCCCAGCAGTATAACCTGTTGAGAAAGCAGCTTGCAAGTTATATCCTCCCGTTAAACCATCAATATCCAAAACCTCACCGGCAAAATATAAACCTTTAATTAACTTAGACTCCATAGTTTGGGGATTTACTTCTTTCACATTTACTCCACCTGCTGTTACTATGGCTTCATTTAAGGGACGGGATCCGATTAAAGTAACTTGTAATCCTTTTAGAACGTCAATAATTTTCCTTCTTTCTTCTTTAGTTATTTGATGCATAACTTTATCTACATTTATTCCTGCTAAATTAATAACAGGCATAATTAACCTTTGCGGTAATAAATCACCCAAACCGTTTTTTATCTGTTTATTACTAAATTTAACAATGTCTCTTTGTAACCTCTGGTCCAGTTTTTCTTTGTTTAAGGCAGGCTTTAAATCTATTTTTAAGATTAATGGCAGATAATTTTTCTGCCAGTAGTCTACTGCCTTTCTGCTGATAGTAAGAATTATAGGACCGGAAACCCCAAAATGGGTAAAAAGCATTTCGCCAAAGGCTTGGGCTAACTTCTTACCTGTAGTTGTTTGTAATATAACAGTAACGTTTTTAAGACTTAATCCTTGTAAATCTTTAGCCCATTCCTCCTTAACCTCTAAAGGTATTAAAGAAGGACGAATAGGAACAATGGAGTGGCCTAATCGTTGCGCTAAATTATAACCGTCACCGGTTGAACCGGTTCCTGGAAAAGAAGCACCACCGGTAGCAATAATAACCCTGTCCCCAAGTATTTCCCTACTGTCAGCTAAAATTACCCCTTCTACTTTTTCCCCATTAGTCTTAATATCAACTACGCTAACTCCTCTGAGTATCTGTACCCGTTGTTCAGCTAGATAATTTTCTAAAGCTTTAACGATTTCCCCTGAACTATCAGAATTGGGGAACACCCTTCCTCCACGTTCAATTTTCAGTTCTACGCCTCTTTCCTTGAAAAAGGCCATTAAATCTAAATTAGAAAAGTTAGTCAAGGCACTATAGAGAAACTTTCCATTTCCTGGGAAATTATTAATTATCTCTTCTATATTTGCGGTGTTTGTCAAATTACAACGACCCTTACCTGAAATAAGGATTTTCTTGCCTAAACGCTTATTTTTTTCTATTAATAAGACACTTGCTCCATTTTGAGCCGCTTTTCCGGCAGCCATCATACCTCCGGCTCCTCCGCCCACAACTACAACTTTTAATTTACTTTTCATTTCTATAAAACTACTCCTTTAAATTATATTAATCAGAGAGACCTACTTCCTTTTTTAGCCTTTTTACTTCTTCTTCAGTCAAAAACCTGTATTCACCTTTAGCTAATTTACCCAATCGCAGAGATCCTTCTTGAACCCTTTTTAAGTATAACACGGGATGGTTAATTGCTTGAAACATTCGCCTTACCTGCCTGTTTCTGCCTTCATAAATGGTGATTTGAATTAAGGTTTTATTTTTCCATTGCTTAAGAATTTTAATTAAGGCAGGTTGGGTCAGACCATCCTCTAAAACTATTCCTTTCTTTAACTTTTCTAAAGCCGATTTACTGGGGTTACCCTGAACCAAGACCTCATAAGTTTTAGGTATTTTATATCGTGGATGGGTTAAACGGTAGGAAAGTTGTCCATCATTTGTTAATAATAATAAGCCCTCAGTAGCATAATCTAAACGACCTACAGGGTAAATTCTAATGTTTAAATCTTTTACCAATTCTTTTACTGTAGGTCTACCCTGAGGATCTTTTAGAGTAGTTACATACCCGGCTGGCTTATTTAATAAGACATAAATTTTTTTTTCTTTCTTCCCAATCACCTGGTTATTCACTTCAACAATATCTTGTAATGGATCAATTTTTGTACCCAGAGTAGTAACTACCTTCCCATTAACTTTTATTTTTCCCTCTAAAATCAATTTTTCGCAACTTCTTCTGGACCCGATTCCCGCATGAGCCAAATACTTTTGTAACCTTTCCAAGAGTATTCCCCCGAAAACTATAATAACTTGCACATATCTAGAAAAATAGTAACATCTTTCCCTATTGCTAAACAAGTTTAAAATTATTTTTATTTACCCGAACATGCGGTTTACAATATAAACGGAAGCAATAAATGAGGAAATATCAGCAAGTAAACCTACCCAAAGAGCATGCCGGTATTTGGTAATTCCTACTGAACCAAAATATACGGTAAGGACAAAAAAGGTAGTATCACTACTTCCTTGCATTGTGGAAGCCAATCTGCCAATAAGAGAGTCCGGACCAAAAGTATTAATTAATTCTGTAGATATTCCTAAAGCCCCTCCTCCTGATAAAGGACGCATAATCGCTAAAGGTAATACTTCACCGGGAATATGCAGTAAATCAGTAACCGGTTTCAGAGCTTCTACTACAATGGCCATGGCACCGGAATTTCTAAAAACACTTATGGCTACCAACATGGCTACCAAATAAGGAATTAACTTAATGGCAATTTTAAAACCTTCTTCTGCCCCTTCAATAAAAACTTCATAAACTTTAACACCTTTAATATAAGCAAATAAAGGGATAAATAAAACTAAAAAAGGAATTGCCCATTTAGAAATAACATTAATGATTAACTCCAGCATTTTATTTACCCCCTTTTTTTAGCGAAATACCTAAATATTCTATCAAAGGTTACAGCCAGAATCATACCTACGGAAGTAGCAAAAATAGTGGTTCCCACTATCTCAGTGGGATTTGCAGATCCGGCGGCAACTCTCACCCCAATTATTGTGGCTGGTACTAAAGTAATACATGATGTATTCAGGGCAAGAAAAGTAATCATGGCATCACTGGCTTCATTAGAACCTTTATTGATAGATTGCAACTCTTGCATTGCTTTCAAGCCAAAGGGTGTAGCCGCATTTCCCAACCCTAAAATATTTGCACTTAAGTTTAATAAAATTGCACCCATAGCTGGGTGGTCCTGAGGAACACTCGGAAACAAGAACCTGGTAAAAGGTCTAATTAATCTAGCTAAGATATCTACTAATCCTGCTACTTCCCCTAAACGCATTATCCCTAACCAAAAGGTCATTAATCCTATTAAATCAAAAGAGTATTTTACACCTAAATTAGCAGCTTGTAAGACAGAATCAGTAATGATTTCCGGTTGCCCATTGATGGCAGCAACAATTATCCCTACTGCAATTAAGGTTAACCAGATTAAATTTATCATAGGTACCTCCGCTATCCTCTTTATACAAATCATTCTCTTAGATACCTATGAAAGTTTCTTTTATAGTAGAACTACCTTTACAATTCCCAAAAAAAATCTGATCCTTTTAAGATCAGATTTTTAAGAGTTACTTTGACTACCGGCAAATTCGGCAGCCAACTCATTTTCGTTTTTATTTTCTTTCTTTTTGTTAATCATTCCTTGAATTTGATTAACTAAATTGGGTGCTAAATCAATCAACCTGTCAACAACTGTATTGCCGTCGACGGGAAGAAAACGAACTTCGTTTGAAGTAACAACTAAAAATCCTACAGGTTGGACTGAAACACCGGCTCCGGACCCACCACCAAAAGGAAGTGGTTGGGCTTGTTCTTGCTGATTATCCCCTCCACCGGCTGTTTCAAATTCTCCTCCTCCGGCGGCAAACCCACAGGCAACTCGAGAAACTGGGATAATAACCGTGCCATTAGCAGCTTCTACAGCATCTCCCACAACCGTATTAACATCAACCATCTCTTTAATACTTTCCATGGCCGTCTTCATTAAAGCTTCTATTGGATGATTACTGGACACACAAATACCCCCTCTGGAATTACTAAATTAAATAAAAAAAGTAGAATTAGTCTTAATCATATTTGTACTAAATCTCATAAACCGGACCATTTGGATAAAGACAATTATAATATGGCCTAAGGGAAAAACAATTATACAATCATACTCCAGATAAAATCTAGGGTTATTAAAAATTGGCACAACCTTTATTTGAGGAGTTTCAGGTTTTAAAACTATCCATTTTGAAATCTGACTTAAGCCAAAAGAAATAATGGCCCAAACACTACCGACGGCTATCCCTGTTTGGGCTGCATCATCTAAACCTATTTCCGTATAAACATGTAGTTTTTGGCAACGAATCGGCTTTAATATTTTCCCGGTCATCCTAATCCCATGGGATATTATTTGAATAAATTTCGGCCACCAAACAAATATCCTTTTAAATATTAAATTATAGTTTCGTAAAGGTAGCCTTTGAGCATGTAAAGATTCTTTAACATTTTCAGGTGAAAACCTGCGTTTTGACATTATAGATAATATTTTAGGCAAGGGTTCACTTATATCTTTCCTAATTTTTATAAATAAAAATTTTACTTGGACTTGGAGTCTATTCGCTTTTTTATTTCTTAAATAGGAAATATGAACCTGAATAGGTAAAAAAAAGAGTATCCAGATAAAAAATAAAAAAAGGATGAGATAGAAAAGAAACATTAATTTTCACTCCTCTATTCATCCTTATTTTGGCAATAAATTTATAAAGTTATACGTTTAAGGTGAACCGAATAAACTTTAGTCTTCATCCTTTTCTGTTATAAAATTTTCCAGAGCGGGCAATTCCGCTAAATCTTTTAGTCCAAAGTATTTTAAAAACTCCTTGGTTGTCCCGTAGAGAATAGGTCTACCGGGAGTTTCCTTTCTGCCTAACTCTTCGATTAATTTTTTCTCAACCAAGGTGCTAATTATTTTATCTACTTTTACCCCTCTGATTAATTCTATTTCACTTCTGGTAATAGGCTGCTTATAGGCTATAATTGCTAATGTTTCTAAAGCTGCGTGAGACAAAGAGCTTAAGTGGGGTTTATATAGTTTTTCAATATAATTTTTAAATTGAGGCTTAGTCATAAATATAAAGCCGCCTGCTACTTCTCTTAAATAAAAACCATGTTCATCTGTTTCATAAACACGGGCAATTTCTTCAATTAACTCACTAATTTCCCCAGGATTAATACCTGTAATTTCACTAATTTGTTCAATATTTAATGGTTCATTACTGACAAAAAGTAAGCTCTCAATCACCGCTTTAGCCTCTTTAGGAAATAATACCATTACCCTTTCCCCCAAAAAAACCAGTAGTTTAGTATTCCCGGAGAAAAATTATTATTTTACCGAAAGTATCCTTTTGCTGAAAACTAATTTTATTAAGCTTAATAAGTTCGAGAATTCCTAAAAAGGTAACCAATACTCTCAACTTACTCGCTCCGGTGGAAAAAAGTTCACTAAAGGTTAAACCACGAGGACTTTCGGCTAATTTGTCCAAAATGTGATTCATACAATCTTTAATTGAAATATTTTCTCTGGCAATTTCATAAACAGGTTCCATTTCATTAACTTTCTGCCAAACATCCTGAAATGCTTTTAGTAAATCATAAACGGAGATATTTTCCACAGGATTATAAGGGCCGAATTCTTTAACCAATTCCATTAGATCCAAATCTCTTGTAAACACCTGGGCCATATCTTGTTCTTTCGATTTTAAAAGATTAGCAATTTCTTTATACTTTTTATATTCTAACAGCCTGACTACCAGTTCCTCTCTAGGGTCTTTCCCTTCTTCATCACCTTCATTAACCACTTTAACCGGTTTAGGCAGAAGCATTCTGGCCTTTATAGACAAAAGGGTGGCAGCCATAACTAAAAATTCACTGGCTATGTCTAAATCCAGATCTTTAGCTTCGTTAATAAAACTTAAATATTGCTCAGTAATTTTAGCTATGGGAATATCATAAATATCTATTTCGTTCTTTTCTATTAAGTGAAGTAATAAATCTAAAGGACCTTCAAAATTATCTAAACGAATTTGATATTTGGTTGCCACCATTTTATACACCCATTACATCTCTTACCTCTTCTAATGTTTTTTCGGTTAAAACTTGAGCTTTTTTACTACCTTCCTCTAATATTTCATCTAATAACTCCGGTCTTTCGGAATAATAATTTCTTCTTTCCATTATAGGAGATAAATAATTAGCCAATTTTTCTGCAAGTATTTTTTTACAAGCTACACAACCTATGCTTCCTTTTTTGCAAGTTTCCCCTATATCCTCAACTTCTGTAGGATTATAAATTTGATGGTAAGTATGGACAACACAAACTTCTGGGTTGCCCGGGTCATTTTTCTTTATCCGATTGGGGTCAGTGACCATCAAGCGTACTTTAGCCTGAATTTCAGCCAGATCTGAAGCCATAGCTATATAGTTATCATAACTTTTGGACATTTTCCTTTTATCGATACCCGGCAATAAAGGTATTTTAGATAATATAGCCTGGGGTTCCGGAAAAACCTCTTTCTGGTAAAGATAATTAAATCTGCGGGCAATTTCCCTAGTGAATTCAAGATGTGGAAGCTGATCTTCGCCTACAGGAACCGTATCTGCTTTATAAACAAGAATGTCCGCAGCCATCAGTAAAGGGTACCCTAAAAAGCCATAAGTTGATATATCTTTACCTTGTTTTCCTAACTGTTGTATTTGGTCTTTATAAGTAGGAACTCTTTCCAACCAAGAAAGAGGTGTAATCATTGAAAGAAGCAAATGTAATTCCGCATGCTGTTTAACATGAGACTGAACCATAATTATACTTTTATTAGGATCAATTCCTGCACTAAGCCAGTCTAAAAGCATTTCCTTAATATTTTTTCTAACTTCCTCAGGATTATCAAAAGCAGTAGTTAAAGCATGCCAATCTACAATCCCGAAAACACATTCATACTCATCCTGTAATTTAACCCAGTTTTCTAACACACTTAGATGGCCGATGTGTAAACGTCCGGTAGGACGCATACCACTAAATATCCTACCTTTCACCAAAAATCAACCTCCCTAAATACAGAAAAAAATTTACTGTCCTAAAATTTACTCGATTTTTTAAACTAATAGCCATGCTTTTCATTATATTATATTTTTCCTTTTTTGGCTAATATATTTTAGTGGCAAGAATTATAAACCACAGATATACACGGATATACACAGATAATTCGCCTGACGGCGTAGGTTAAGGTTTAGGTTAAATCTGGGTTAATTATTGGGTCTTAAATCTGGATTACTTTACCTTCTTAACCTCAACCTCATCCCTAATCATGCGATCGTAGATCGCAATACCAGCCACCAATTCTAGTCACCAGTCACTAATCACTAACTCAAAATGCATCTTTAATTACTTCAATCTCAATTCTCTTGCCCTTATTCCAGATTATACTGACCACATCAAAACGACAGTAGACATTTTCCAAATTATTAATCATCAAGTAGTATTGTGCTACTTTTCTCAGTTTTTGTTGCTTACGAAAATTCACGGTTTCAGAAGGGAAACCGTAAGTGTCAGCTTTACGGCTTCTTACTTCAATAAATACTAATATATCTTTATCCTGAGCAATTATATCGATTTCACCTAAGCGACAAGTAAAATTTCTGCAAATTATTTTATAGCCCATGTCTTTAAGTTTTTCCATGGCTAAATTTTCTCCTAAATTTCCCAACTCTTTGGTCATAATATCCTTCCCTTTAAATGAATCTTTAATGAAAAACAAGCCCGGTCGGGCTTGTTTTTTAGAAGAATGTCTCGGCAACGGATATGGTCAAATTAATCAAAGGTGTTTGATAAAGTCCAAGGAAAATGGTAATAACCATAGTGGCTAACAGGGTTATTTGCATACCGATAGGCACTTTAACGGCATCATTAGTTTTAGGATTTTTCAAGTACATTGCTTTCGCTACCAAGAGATAGTAATAAACGGAAACCATGCTCATACCTAAAGCAACAAAGACCAGCCAAACATAACCCTGCTCCATTACCGCTCTAAACAAATGGAATTTACCTACAAAGCCAACTAAAGGCGGAATGCCGGCTAAAGATAATAAACAAATTAACATAACCGCTGCCAACAAAGGTGACCTCTTCCATAAACCGTTATAGTCAGAAATTTGGTCTCCTCCCCCTGCTTGAGAGAAAGCAATAACCACACCGAAAGCCCCCAGGTTACTGAAAACATAAAGGGCTAAATAAAACAGGGAAGAAGCTACTCCAAAAGTTGTGAAGGCAACTAAACCTAAAAGGATATAACCCGCCTGGGCAACTCCGGAGAATGCTAATAATCTTTTAATGTTCTTCTGAGGAATTGCCACAAAGTTACCTAACATAATGGTAAGTACTGTTATGGTTATTAGAATCGGAATCCAAAGGGTAGAAATACCGGCAAGTCCTTTTAAGAATACCCTGAAGAAAACCGCTAAAGCCGCTCCTTTAGATGCAACGGAAAGTAAAGCGGTTACCGGTGTAGGAGCCCCCTCGTAGACATCCGGAGTCCACATATGAAAGGGTACAGCTGAAACTTTAAAACCAAAACCGCTAATCAAAAAGACCAGACCTACCAATAAAATAGAATTATCGAAACTTTTCCCAATTGTTCCTACCACATCATTGATAAGTGTAGTTCCCGTTACCCCGTATATTAAAGTTAAACCGTATAAAAGTACCGCAGAAGATAGTGCACTTAGAAGTATATACTTTATGGCCGCTTCAGAAGATTTAGTATTTCGTGTCCAAAAACCTACTAGAACAATAAAGGTTATGGTCATTAATTCTAAAGCTACATAAAGGGTTATGAAATCTCCCGCTGAAACTAAGGCCATCATGCCTAAAGTAGCAAAAAGTACAAGAAAACAAAATTCACTGTAATATTCGTTAATAAGTCTATAAACATATTCTGTCCCCAAAAGTAAGACCATTATTGAAGAAAGGACAATTAACATTTTAATAAAAGTGGCAAAAGGATCTACAATATACATCCCCTGTAACAATGAATCCTGTACATTCATCATTAAATACAGACTAATTAACGTAAAAAGCAAACCAAAAATACTTACATACCCCAAACCTTTTTTCTGAATTTCAGGTACCAGGAGGGAGATAATGAGAACCAAAAAGGCAAAACCTACTACAATAAATTCTGGAATTAATAAGGAGAAATTAATATCCATTAGTACATCCCTCCCACTTTAGGTGTATTTAAATAGATCTGAACAAAGGGGTCAACACCATTGTTGATCAATTCCATTAAATAAGACGGGAAGAAACCTAGGAAAATCAATACTCCGCATAAGATTACCAGAGGAACTAATTCCACACCCTTAGCATCTTGTATGTGATCCCATCTGGGATTACGGGGTCCGAAAAATACCTTCTGGAAAACCCTTAAAACGTAAATTGCTGTAATCACTATGGCTGAGATAGCCAAAATGGCTAAAACCTTATATACCCGAAAAGCACCCATAAAGATGGAAAACTCAGCCACAAAATTTACTAAACCGGGCAAACCAAGAGAAGCCAAGCCGGCAATCAGGAAACTTGCCGCAACCCGTGGCATCTGAATGGCTAAGCCGCCGAATTCGGCAATCATCCGGGTATGAGCTTTATTATAAATATTACCTACCAAGGCAAAGAATAAAGCGGTCATAATCCCATGAGCAAACATCTGAGCTACTGCGCCACTGATACTTAAGGTATTCAGGGCCGCTATACCTAGTAATACATAACCCATATGGCTCACACTGGAGTAGCCGATAACAAACTTTAAGTCTTTTTGGGCCATAGCTACCATGGCACCGTAAACTACGTTAACAATACATAAGGTTGCTATAAGAGGTGCCCAGTACCTTGCACCTTCCGGGAACATGAAGATTCCCGCCCGGATTAAGCCGTACCCCCCCAGTTTCATTAATACTCCTGCGTGAAGCATACTTACAGCGGTAGGAGCGGCAACGTGACCGTCAGGTGACCAGGTATGTAGTGGCCACATGGGAACCAGAAAACCAAAACCGATCATAAACAGGAAGAAGACAAATTTCTGGAACCCAACGTCGTAAGTCTGTTCGGTCAAAGTGAAAATATCAAATGTGCCTAAACCTGTATAAACATAGATGGCGATTATCCCAATTAAGACAAAGGCACTACCGACCAATAAATACAATGTCAGCTTCATAGCCGCATACTCTTTATTGGTACTACCCCAAACCCCGATTAGGATATACATGGGAATAACGGCAACTTCGAAAAACAAATAGAAGAAAAACAAGTCAGTTGTCATGAAAACTCCAAATACCCCGGCAACCAGAGCAAGTAAGAAAATGAAAAATTCTTTTGCTCTTTTTTCCATGTCCCAGGAAGCAAAGACGCCGGTAAAAATAACTATAGCCGTTAATAAGACTAAAGGTAAGCTTATACCATCTACACCTAATGAATAGGTTATCCCTATTTTTTCTACCCAAGGTATTCTTTCAACAAACTGTACTCCTCCAATTTCCTGGTCATATGCTATAAAAGCCCACAAAGAAAGAATAACAGTGATCCCAGTAGCAATAGCTGCAACTATTTTTATAATTTTATCTTCCTTTTGAGGAATGAAGAGAATTACCAATAGACCAAGTACCGGTGCCAATAAAATGCTGGACAAAATTGGAAAACTCATTGTACACCTCCTACCACTGGTCCGGCCAGAAATATAACAATCACTACAATAGCGGCAAACAACACCAGAGCATATGTCTGTAAACTACCGGTATGAATATAACGGCCTTTAGTTCCGGTGGTTCTAATGATCCAAGCCAGGCTATGAGCCACACCGTCAACTACATACCGATCAAATAAATTACATAAGGCTGACAGATTCAAAACAATCTTATCAAAGAACCACTGGTAAGCTTCATCAATATAATATTTGTTATATAGTAATGTATATATGGGTTTAAATTGATTAGCTATTTTTTCTGCTGAAATGGCTTTTTTAATGTAAATTAACCAGGCCAAAAAGATACCGGCTACGGCAATTATAGTGGACATCCCCATAATCATGAGATTCGGTTCAGGATGATGAGGTTCGCCAAAATATATAAAACTACTAAATCCTTTTTCCAAGAAAGGTGCTCCGATAAACCCACCTACGATAGAGAAAAAGGCTAAGATCATCAAAGGAACAGTCATTGTTAACGGTGATTCGTGCCCTTCAAAATCACTGCGTTTTTCTCCAAAGAAAACCAGAAAAATTAATCTAAACATATAGAAAGCAGTCAAAAATGCAGTAAGAGAAGCAATTATATATAAGCCTGTATAACCATTTTCCAGAGTAACCAATAATATTTCATCTTTACTCCAGAAACCGGCAAAAGGCGGTATACCGGCGATAGCTAAGCCACCAATAATCATAGTAACAGCGGTAATCTTCATATCTTTAAAAACGCCGCCCATTTCGAAAATATCTTGTTTATGCAAAGCATGGATTACACTACCGGCACATAAGAACATTAATGCTTTAAAAAAGGCATGTGTTGTTAAATGGAACATTCCGGCGGTTATACTTCCTACACCGATAGCCATAACCATATACCCTAGTTGACTAAGGGTAGAATAAGCCAGAATCCGTTTGTAATCCCTTTGAGTTATGGCAATTGTAGCGGCGAAAATAGCTGTAAAACCACCCACATAGGCCACTAAATTAATTACTGTTGTGGTACTGGCAAATAAGATAAAGCCCCTAGCCAGTAAATAAACCCCGGCTGCAACCATTGTTGCCGCATGAATTAAGGCACTAACAGGGGTAGGACCTTCCATGGCATCCGGTAACCAAACGTGCAGGGGAAACTGACCGGATTTACCGATAGGACCGATAAATACCAAAATACCGGCTAAAGTTAATAAAGCTAAATCTTGGGAATTGCTGATAGCTACTGCTAATTCACCAAAATTAAAGGTTCCAAAATAGATGAATAAAATAATTACCCCAATCATGAAACCGAAATCAGCAACCCTGTTGGTGATAAAAGCCTTTTTACAGGCATCGGAGGCAGATTCTTTATAGAAATAAAATCCAATCAGCAGATACGAACAAAGTCCTACTAACTCCCAAAAGACGAACATCTGGAAATAGTTATTAGAAATAACCAAACCTAGCATAGAAAAAACGAATAAACAAAGGAACGAAAAAAATCTGGAGAATCTGGAATCGTCAGCCATATAACCTACTGAATAAATTACTACTAGTAAAGAGATAAAAGTAACCACAAAAAGCATAATCGAAGTCAATGGGTCAATTAATGCTCCCATCTCTATGAATAATCCGTTCATTTTTAGCCACTCAACTGCTTTTTCCAAAGGATTATTCATGGTTATTTCCGGGTGGGTCAGGATTACTCTTAATACATCCAAAGAAAGCACAAAGGAAATAGCTACACTTAAAATAGCCGTTAAAGCACTGAGCATCCTGGATCGATAAGTAACAAAAGTTATTAAGACAAATCCAATTAAAGGAGCCAGGGGCACTAACCAGATTAAATTAATTCCAAAACTATCAACCATCTAAAATCACCCCTTACCATTTCAACCAGTCTAAATTTTCAACAATAGTAGTCGTACGGTTTCGGTAAATAGCAACTATTATTGCAAGTCCTATAGCTACTTCACAAGCTGCCACTACAATAACAAAGATAGCAAAAATCTGACCTGTGAAAACGCCTGGTGTTAAATATTTAGTAAAAGCAACCAGGTTGATATTAACGGCATTTAACATTAACTCTATGGATATCAGTATTGCTATAGCGTTTTTCTTTGCTAAAGCGCCATATAAACCAATACAAAACAGCATAGCACTCAGTAATAAATAATGATTTAAAGTAATCATTTGAAATTTTTCACCTCTTTAGCTATAACTATGGCCCCAATCATAGACACAGTTAGTAAAATGGCAGCTAATTCAAAAGCAATCACATAATCTGATAAGAGAAGGTGCGCAATCCCGCTAACTGTATTTTCAGGCAAAGTGCCTGTTGCAATGGACCAAGGGGTCTGAATCAAGAAGTAGACAATAACTCCGAACAAAAAAGTAACTACTATAGCTGCAGTATACTTATATTTACCAAAGAGGTTAGTTTCCTGCATATTCCCGCTACCACGAGTGATTAACATAATACCGAAAACTATCAGAATTGACACAGCACCTGCATAAACTAACACTTGAACCGCTGCTATAAAGTCAGCTTGCAGGGTTAAATAAATTCCGGCTACTCCTAAAAAGGTCATTATTAAAGCCAGGGCACTGTGCACAATATTTGTTAAAAAAACCACTGATAGAGCCGAACCTAAAGTGATAAAAGACAAAAGCCAGAAGACAATAAGTTCTAAATCCATTTAAGATCCCTCCCCTACTTTTTTCTCCGGCTGCATAAAAGTAGAAGTCGGTGCAGAAAGGTTGGGGTTATTAAACAAATCTAATTTGGCGGTTTCTTTAAAATATGTTGCTGTTTCAAACTCTTTGGTAAACCTGAGACATTTTTTCGGGCAAGCCTCTACACACAAACCACAATACAAACAATAAATTAAATTTAATTCATAACCGGATAACTTTTTCTTGTTATTCTCATCTTTCGTTGCCGACATTTTTATGGCTTTATTGGGGCATGACCTTTCACATAAACCGCAAGCAATACATTCATTAACATCTAATTGAAAGCCACCCCTCCACCGTGAAGCTAATTGGGGTTTTTCTTCCGGATATTTTTCCGTAATCTTTTTCCTAAAAATAACTCTTCCGGTAATACTAAGTCCTTTTAATAAACCCTTGCCATACATCTTCTATCACCACCCCAATCCATTATTGAAAATATATATACCAATACCGGTAAGAAAGAGGTTAGCTAAAGCCGCGGGGACTAATACTTTCCATCCGAAACTCATTAACTGGTCTACCCTGATTCTCGGGAAAGTCCAACGGACCCAGATAAAGAAAGAAAATAACAAATGAGTCTTAATTAAGAACCAAGCCCAGCCGGGTAAGAAGGGACCATGCCAACCACCTAAGAACATGGTTGTTCCCACTGCGGAAACAATAAATAAATTACAGTATTCTGCCAGGAAAAAAAGTGCCCACTTCATACCTGAATATTCTGTATAAACACCGGCAGTTAACTCTGATTCTCCTTCCGGCAAGTCAAAAGGTGCTCTGTTGGTTTCTGCAATAGCTGCAATAATATAGATTATAAAACCAAGAGGTTGGAGAAAAATAAACCAAATCTTTGATTGAGCCTCAACAATACCTTGTAGTTGTAAAGTTTGGGCAATCATAACAACTCCCAATAAAGAAAAAACTAAAGGCACTTCATAACTGACCATTTGGGCTACTGCCCGCATTGAGCCCAATAATGAATATTTATTGTTTGAACCCCATCCTGCCATAAATATAGGAATAGTTGATAAAGAAGTCACAGCAATTAAATAAAAAATTCCTAAATTTAAATCAAGAGCAGCCATACCTTTTCCAAAGGGTATAACAGCTAAAGCCAATACAGTAGGCACAAAAATAAATAGGGGAGCTAATAAATGAATTGCTTTATCAGCATTAGCCGGAACCACGTCTTCTTTAGTTAAAAGTTTAATGGCATCAGCTACTGTTTGGAACCAACCATGGGGGCCTAACCTATTTGGACCGGGACGATACTGAATATAACCGGCCAGCTTTCGTTCATAAAGAACGTAAAATAAAGCGGCCAGAGTACATATTCCCAGTATACATACCAGGTAAACTACACCCATACTCATCTCAATCCAGATAGATGTAAAACCCAAGGTAGCCAAGGTATCTCTTATCCATTGAGCAGCAATCACGAAAATATTATCAAAAAACTCCATGGTCAAAACTCCTTTCTTACCCTAGGCATCAATCTCACCTAAAACAATATCAAAACTTGCTAAGATGGCTACAATGTCAGCTACCTTATGTCCTATAAAAATTTCATCATAGATAGAAATGTTATTAAATGAAGGCCTTCGAAAATGTACACGATAAGGTTTATCAGAACCATCACTGACTACATAACAACCCAAAATACCTTTAGGGTTTTCAGTTTGGTGATAAACATCTCCTACCGGAGGTTTAATAACCCTGGGAACTTTGGCCATAACCGGTCCTTCAGGGATTTCTTTGTAGGCTTGTTTAATGATTTTATAGCTTTCCATTACTTCTTGTATTCGCACCAGATAACGATCAAAACAATCTCCATTAGTCCCCAAAGGAACATCAAAATCGAAACGGTCATAAATACTGTAAGGTCTTACTTTTCTCAAATCATAATTGACACCTGATGCCCTTAAATTAGGTCCCGTTAAACCGTAACTCATAGCCTTCTCTGCACTGATTACACCAATATTTTTTGTACGAGCTAAAAATATTTCGTTTTCATCGATTAAGGTATGATATTCTTCAATAGCTTTAGGGAATTGAGCCAAAAATTCTTCCAAAGCAGGGAAAAATTCTTCAGGTAAATCCTGAGCTACACCGCCAATACGCATATAGTTAAACGTCATCCGTGCACCGGTCACTAGACTTAACAAATCCAATACTTTTTCTCTTTGAATAAAAGGATAAAATACGGCAGTTACCGCACCTAGGTCCATAATATAAATTCCAATGCCTACCATATGACTGGCGATTCTCATTAGTTCTGCAAGAATAACCCTGATATATTCAGCTCTTTCCGGAACCTCAATGCCCATTAACTTTTCAACTGTTTGAACATAAGTTAAATTATTGCTTATTCCGGCTAAATAGTCTAAACGATCAGTATAGGGAATAACCTGTGTGTATGTTTTTCCCTCGGCTAGCTTTTCGATCCCCCGATGCAAATACCCTATATTAGTTTTACTCCCTACGCAAGTCTCTCCGTCTAATTCGATAACTACGTGCAGCACCCCGTGGGTACTAGGATGCTGAGGTCCTAAATTTAAGGTAATCGTTTCCGTTTTCACTTTTATCCCACCTCAACTCCCACTTTTAATTACGACCACTTTTCCAGACAAAATCTTTTCTTAAAGGATGGCCTTCAAATCCTTCCCAAGTTAAAATTCTTTCAAGATTAGGATGATTCAAAAATCTAATGCCCATCAAATCAAATACTTCTCTTTCCAACCAATTTGCTGTTTCCCATAAACTGGTTGCGGAAATGACGGCTGGGTTTTCATGATCTAATTTTACCTTGATGGTCAAATGTTCTGAATTTACAAAACTAAAAAGTTGATAAACTACTTCAAAATATTCCTTAAAATCAACGCTGGAAATATCGGCTAAAAAACCAAATCCTTCTTCTTTAAGAGTCTTTAAAACATCCAGTAGTATTTCCGCATTTACATAAAATTGGTTTGGTTTATCTTCCGACCAAGATATATTCTCACCAAATTTACTTTTTAAAAGTGCTTGGTAATTTTTATTTTCCATAATTTTTTAACCTCACCTTTTCAGGATGATTAAGTTTCTCCTTAAGTTGCAATAAGCCGTGAATTAATGCTTCTGGTCGGGGTGGACAGCCCGGAATATAAACATCTACAGGCAAAAATTGGTCCGCACCCGGTACCACAGAATAAGAATCAACAAAAGGTCCTCCGCTAATCGCACAATTACCTAATGCTATTACCCAGCGGGGCTCAGCCATTTGATGATATAATCTTTCCACGGAAGGTCTCATTTTTTCTGTAATAGTACCGGCAATAATCATTACATCTGCTTGCCTAGGTGAATTTCTGAAAACCTCATAACCAAACCTGGACAAGTCAAAACGAGCCTGAGTTGCACAAATCATTTCAATAGCACAACAAGCTAAACCGAACTGAAAAGGCCATAAAGACCAACCTCTGGCCCAGTTAAATAGTTTGTCTAAAGATGTTAATAATACACCTTTTTTTTCCAATTCCTCAGGTGTTAAATATTGTTTTTCCTTATCTATCGCCATTTTAAAGCACCTTCCTTCCAGGCATACCAGAAACCAATAATAAGAATGATCAAAAAGATAAACATCTCAATAATAGCAAATAGTCCTAAATTCTGGAATTCAACAGCCCAAGGGTATAAAAATATGGTTTCAATATCGAATATTAAGAAAACTAAACCAAAAAGAAAATAACTTGTTTTAAATTGAACCCAAGTAGGTCCTTGAGTAGGAATACCACATTCGTAAGTTTCTAATTTCTTAGGATAAGGGCGATGGGGTTGTAATAAACGGGATAAAATCATGGCTGCTCCCCCAAAAGCAAGAGCTCCTAAAAATAAAATTCCGACAATTCCATATTGAACTAACATTTTCTTTATTTTCCCTCCCTTCAAGTTTTTGTTAAAATTTTTTCTTTTTTTGAAACAAGCAAAAAAGTTCGAATTAATCCACCAAAACTTTTTGCTTGTCTTGCACAGGTTTAAAAGATTGACGGTGTATTGGACATGGACCTATGGTTTCTAAGGCCTGCTGATGTTCTACGGTACCGTATCCTTTATTTTGTTTAAAATTATAGCCAGGATAAATCCGGTCATAGACATTCATTAATTTATCCCGGTGAACTTTGGCAATAATAGAGGCTGCAGCAATAGAAGCACTAAGAGCATCCCCATCAATAACCCCTGTTTGAGGTATAGTAAACAGAGGGTTTTCATAACCGTCAAGCAAAATATAATCAGGTTTAATTTTTAGGGATTCCACTGCTAAATGCATAGCATACCTGGTTGCTTCTAAAATATTTATCCGGTCTATGGTTTTAGCATCAACTACTCCCACTGCCCAGGCCAAAGCTTCCTCTTTAATTCTTGAAGCAATTTGCTCCCTTTTATATGAAGAAAGTTTTTTGGAATCATTTAAACCCTCAATAACACAAAAAGGAGACAGAATAACAGCACCTGCTACCACAGGTCCTGCTATAGGTCCTCTCCCGGCCTCATCAACACCAGCAACAAATCGATAACCCTTTTCCATGATTTCTTTTTCCAGAGACCAAAGGGCACGACATCTTTCCAGCTCTTTAGTCCTTTTGTCAATGAGCCGCTGGTACTTTTTTACTATATTTTGCACGGTAATCCGTTTATCATGAGCCAGAAAAGCCAGGCATTTTATCAGTTCTTCTTGATTAAGGGTTGTTAAATATCTATTAATTTCATTTACTGACAGATTTGTGAAATTCATAATGTCCTCTTTCATAATAAATTACTATTCTACTTTTACTTAAAAATTCCTCCTAGTAAATTAGTACTATAATCTAATTAAACTCAGGTTTTTCCAGGCTTATCCTTCCAATTTTGCCCGCTCTAAATTCATTAATAAGCAAGGTACTTATTTTCAAATAGTCTACCTTATTCCCTGGAAGCAAACAACCTCTCTTTTTACCTATTTGATCAAATACTTCCAAGGTTGGTTTTTCTAAATCTTCTTCTGAAAGTTTATAACGTTTAGCCAGTAATTCAGGGTAAAACCTAAGTAAAAACTCCGTAAGTTTAAAAGCAGCTGTCTCTACATCAAAAACATCATCACTAATGGCTCCCGTTATAGCTAATTTAAACCCCACCTCCGGGTCTTCAAATTTAGGCCATAAGATACCCGGTGTATCTAATAACTCAATATCTTCATCTAACCTTATCCACTGTTGCCCCCTGGTAACTCCAGGTTTATTACCGGTTTTAGCAGCTTTCTTACCCACTACAATATTGATAAAAGTGCTTTTTCCTACATTAGGAATGCCTACAACCATTGTCCTGATAACCATTTTTTTAATTCCTTTAGCCCGTTTTTGTTCTCGCTTTTCCTGAGTTAATTGATAAAGGGCTTCTTTTAAATCCTTTAAAACATTAGTTGTCTTGACCGTTGAGTTAATTTTAAAAGCTTTATATTTACTCTCTTTATTAAAATAATCTAACCATTGTTTAGTTATCTTTTCATCAGCCAAATCTTCTTTATTTAAAATAATCACCCTGGGTTTTTTCTCAATTAAATTATCAAGTAACGGGTTACGACTACTTTGGGGGATACGAGCATCAACAATTTCTATTACCACATCAATTAGTTTTAATCTTTCCTGAATTATTCTCCGTGTTTTAGCCATATGGCCAGGAAACCACTGAACCTGCATTATTTAACCCTCCCTATTCTATCAAGAGGCCAATAAATAAATTGAGATTTGCCAATTAAAAGTTCTCTCTCCACAAATCCCCAATCTCTACTATCACTACTGTTATTTCGATTATCACCCATCATAAAATAAGCATTTTCCGGAACTTCTACAGGTCCAAAATCAGGAAACTGCAATTCAGTTGGTAAATAAGGTTCTTCTACCAAAATATCATTAATATATAATTTACTGTCACGAATTTCTATTTTTTCCCCTGGTAACCCTATAACACGTTTAACATAATCCTTAGAGGTATCTAGAGGGTACTCAAAAACGACCACATCTCCCCGCTTAGGCTCCGATAACCAGTAAGAAAATTTAGTAACGATTATCCGGTCACTGATTTGCAAAGTTGGTTCCATAGAACGGGAAGGTATCCAAAAAGGTTCAAATAAAAATGTTCTAATAATTATAGCTAAGACTATAGCTATAACAATGGATTCAATTAATTCCTTCATGGTTAAAGAAGATTTCTTTTCTGACATTTATCTTTTCACCTCGTTTTAGCAGCTAATAAATAGAGGTTAGTGGTTAATAATCTTTTTTGCTGATTTATTTTTATTATAAAATAATTTTAATAATGCAAAAAGGGACTGAAGTTATCAGTCCCCACAAATTATCTACGAGCTTCTTTGATTCTTGCAGCCTTACCGGATCTTTCTCTTAAGTAATATAATTTAGCTCTTCTTACACGGCCGCGACGTAAAACAGTGATCTTATCAATTCGAGGAGAGTGAAGTGGGAAACAACGCTCTACTGCTACACCATAAGCTACGCGTCGAACAGTAAAGGTTTCACTTAAACCTGAACCACGGCGTTTAATCACTACACCTTCAAAAGCCTGGATACGTTCCCTGTTTCCTTCCACTACTTTAACATCAACTCTGACTGTGTCACCAGGTCTAAAATCGGGAATATCTTTTCTAAGTTGTTCAGCTTCAATTGTTTTAATGATGTCCACTGGGATTTCCCTCCTTCCGCCAAGATGTTCTTATCTTACCCACTATTTAAGACAGCGGAACATCCGTTTTCAACACCGGAGGAAATTATATCATAATTTCCAACCATACACAAGACCTACAACCATTTTTTGTTTGTTATTGTAAATATCTTAAATTTAGCAGTCCCTTATTAATAAATACTCGGCCAGTAGTCTTAAAGGCAAGGCTTCCTCTCCGAAATTATTAAGGGCTTCCAAAGCCTTATTTACCGCCTCCCTGGCCATTTCCCTGGACTTTTCTAAGCCAAAGATACTGGGAAAAGTGGCTTTCTTGTTCTTATCATCACTGCCTGTAGGTTTTCCAAGTTTTTCAGGATCACCGATCACATCTAATAGGTCGTCGGTAATTTGAAAAGCCAACCCTAAATTTTCAGCATAACAAGTCAGTTCTTCTACCTGCTCTGGAGTACCTCCGCCCAAAATGGCACCGGCACGAACAGGAGCCTTAATTAGAGCACCTGTTTTATGACGATGAATAAATTTTAAGGTTTCTTCGTCAATTTGTTTGTTTTCCGACAGTATGTCCACTACCTGGCCGCCGACCATCCCTAAAGTTCCACTGGCTTGGGCAATTTCCTTGCATACTTGTAAATACTTTTGCTTGTCCGAGTATTCTAAGCCGTAGCCACATAAAACCTCAAAAGCAAAAGTCAAAAGGGCATCCCCAGCCAAAATTGCGTTTGCTTCACCAAAAACCACATGGTTTGTTGGCTTACCTCTTCGTAAATCATCATTATCCATTGCTGGCAAATCATCATGGATTAAGGAATAGGTATGAATAAATTCAAAGGCACAGGCCACTGGCAGCACTGTTTTCTTATCACCACCAACTGCTTCACAACTAGCCAAGCATAAAATGGGCCGCAACCTTTTTCCCCCGGCAAATACACTATACCTCATGGCCTCATGAATAACGGAAGGCTCAGTAGAGCCGGAAAGCAATAACCTATCTAAAGCCTCTTCCACATATATTCTGTTGTCATCTAAATATTTTTTCAGTTCCATGTTAGTCCTCCTGGATTGCCTGCAGATCTTGATATTCACCGTTTACTAGTACTTTTATTTTGCTTTCCGCCTCATTTAAGTAAAGATTGCAGGTCTTAATCAAATTCATACCTTCGGTAAATAGTTCAACAGATTTTTCTAAGCTGATTTCCCCTTGTTCCAGCTGCTCTACTATCTGTTCCAGTTTAGCGACAGCTTCCTCATAAGTCAGTTTTTTTTCCATCCTAGCCCTCCTCTTTCTCCCGAACCAAGCAAGTTAAATTGCCTTTTTTCAAAGATACCTTAATAGTCTCACCTACTTCAACCTGCTCTACTGAATTAATTAAAACACCGTCTTCTTTAAAGCAAAGAGCATAACCTCTAGCCATGGTTTTCAAAGGACTTAAGGCATCTAGTTTGCCAGCTAATAAATTTATCCGGCTTTGTTCGTCAATTATCTTATTTTTACCTGCTTGGGTCAACCTGGTTAGTAAATTATCCATTTCTTGTTGAAATCCTGTTAATAATCGGAAAGGATCCCGCATTATTGGCCTGTAAGCTGCGAATTCAACCCGTTGACGTTCCTGAGCCAGATAATTAGTAATACTTCTGTTTAATCTATTTTGTAACTGATTAAGTTTGAAAAACAATTCATCTTTTATGGGAACTACTAACTCCGCAGCCATAGAAGGAGTTGCCGCTCTACAATCGGCGGCCAAATCGGCTAAAGTAAAATCTGTTTCATGACCGACAGCACTGATAATAGGTATGGGACTTTCACTGATTTTTCGAACAACTTCCTCTGTATTAAAACACCATAATTCTTCTAAGGAACCACCGCCACGCCCTACGATCACTACATCCACCGGCTCCTGGTAAACCCTATCCAGAGCCCGGCAAATAGAAGGGGGCCCCTCTTTTCCCTGAACTATAGCCGGCACTATCAAAACTGTAACTCCGGGAAAACGTCTTTTAATAATTGTCAACATATCTTTTAGTGCCGCACCGGTTAAAGATGTAACAATACCTATGGATTGGGGCAGAAAAGGAAGGGGCCTCTTTTTTGTTTGGTCGAAAAGTCCTTCCTTACTTAATTTTTCTTTTAGCTGTTCATAGGCCAAATGGAGAGCTCCCGCACCTGCAGGCAACATTTCCTCTACATATAACTGATATTGACCGTCGCGCTCGAAAACAGATACATAGCCTCGACTAAGAACTTCCATCCCATGAGTAGGTTGGAATTGCAGCCTTTGTGCCCTACTCCTGAACATAACACATCTAAGAGTTCCTGATTCATCCTTCAAAGTGAAATAAAGATGCCCGGAACTATGTGCTTTAAAATTAGATATTTCTCCCTTAACCCATATATTTGCCAATAAAGAATCCCCTTGAAGGAGATTCTTTATATACATGTTAACTTCTTTTACTGTAAAAAAATTTATATTTATAGACATTTATGTGCACCTAACTTTTTGCTAACTGTTTAGCTGTTATTAGTTAAATAATCATGAATGGCTCTGGCCGCTTTTTTACCTGCTCCCATAGCTAAAATTACCGTTGCTGCCCCTGTAACAATATCTCCACCGGCAAAAACTCCTGGTTTTGAGGTTGAACCGGTTTCAGGGTCAGCTATAATATTTCCCTTTTTAGTTAATTCCAGGTCGGGAGTGCTTGCGGGTACTAAAGGATTAGGTCCTTGTCCAATGGCCATAACCACCGTATCTATTTCCATTTCAAATTCAGAACCGGGAATGGCTACAGGTTTCCTTCTGCCGGAGGCATCAGGTTCCCCTAATTCAAATCTTTGACAAACCATTTTTGTTACGTTTCCATTTTCATCACCCTTAAATTCTATTGGGCTGATCAGTAAATGGAACTTAACTCCTTCTTCTTCGGCATGTTCAATTTCTTCTCTTCTCGCCGGCATTTCAGCCCGAGAACGTCGATATACAATATAAGACTCTTCAGCACCTAAACGCAAAGCAGTCCTTGCAGCATCCATTGCCACATTACCTGCTCCGATTACGGCTACTTTTTTCCCCACCTTAATAGGTGTATCAGTATGCGGAAAATCATATGCACCCATTAGATTAGTCCTAGTTAAAAATTCATTGGCTGAATAAATACCGTTCAGATTTTCCCCTGGAATATTCATAAAATATGGTAAGCCTGCACCGGTACCGATAAATACTGCGTCAAAACCTTCTTCTTTCATTAATTCATCAATGGTGTACATTTTACCAATAACAGTATTAGTGAGAATTTTTACTCCTAATTTTTCAATATATTCAATTTCCCGTTTAACTACTGCCTTAGGCAGACGGAATTCGGGAATACCATACATTAAAACTCCTCCAGGAGTATGCAGTGCTTCAAAAACAGTAACTTCATGACCTAATTTGGCTAAATCACCGGCACAGGTTAAACCCGCAGGTCCTGCCCCAATAACGGCTACTTTTTTCCCGGTAGATTCTACAGGATTTATTTCCGATGTAACTTTTTGGGCTTCCCAGTCAGCTACAAACCTTTCCAGCCTGCCGATAGCCACCGGTTCACCTTTTTTACCTAATATACATTTATATTCACATTGACTTTCCTGGGGACAAACCCGGCCACAAATAGCAGGCAAATTATTTTTGTTTTTTATTATTTCAGCAGCTTTTTGAAAATTACCTGCAACTACTTCTTTAATAAATTCAGGGATATCCACTTCTACGGGACAGCCTTGTTTACATAAAGGATTTTTACACTGCAAACACCTTTCAGCTTCCCTTTGAGCAGTTTGTTCATCATACCCTAAAGCTACTTCTCTAAAATTTTGTTTTCTTTCCTTGGGATCCTGGCTAGGCATAGGATTACGAGGTTTTTTTACTGGCATTTACAGCTACCTCCTCCGCATTGACAATTATAATGTTCAAGGGCTAATTTTTCCTTATCCTTATAGAAAGCTGCCCTGCGCATAGCTAGATTAAAATCCACTTGATGACCATCAAATTCGGGACCGTCCACACAGGCAAATTTTGTTTCTTCACCAACGGAAACCCGACAGGCTCCACACATCCCGGTGCCATCAACCATAATGGGATTTAGGGCTCCACACATCCCGGTGCCATCAACCATAATGGGATTTAGGCTGACAATAGTTTTTATTTTCTCAGGTCTGGTTACTTCGGCCACGTTTTTCATCATGATCATGGGTCCAATTGCCCAAACTCGCTCCAAGGAGTTTTTGGTCATGACCTCTTTTAAGACATCGGTAACAAAACCTTTATGGCCTTCACTGCCGTCATCGGTAGCAATTAAAAGTTCATCGCTGACTTCGGCCATCTTGTCTTTCCAAAATAGCAAATCTTTATTTCTGGCACCTATAATAGAAATAACTTTATTACCGGCTTTCTTTAAAGCCCTGGCTATGGGATAAATTGGCGCAATACCAACTCCACCGCCGATACAAGCAACTGTACCGTAATTTTCTATTTCACTGGGTTCACCTAAAGGACCGACTAAATCTAAAAGATAATCACCGGTTTTTAATAAACTCATTTTTTTGGTAGTAAGTCCAACTACTTGAAAAATTAAAGTGATGGTGCCCGCATTAAGATCATAATCAGCAATAGTTAAGGGGATTCTCTCTCCTTTTTCCGAAATTCTGACAATTACAAATTGACCGGCTTTCGCTTTTCGTGCTAACTGAGGTGCCTCAACTTCTAGCAGAAAAAGATTCTCAGCCAGTTTTTCCTGTTTTATTATCTTATTCATTGGTAATACCTCCCTTAGTAAATATACTTTTTGCAATAAGGCTTACCCCTACAGCATTATCACTACTAAATCTTGGACTGGCAAAATAAAGGTCAAAATTTTTCCCTTTTCTTTGCAAACCGGTGCTTAAACCGGACCTTATATATTGATTACTGACAACCCCTCCGACTAATAAACATACATCAATTTTTGTGTCAGCATGAGCATTCTCAATTATCTTTTGTAACGACTTCAAGAGACATATTTCTACTCCTCTGGCCACATCAGCATAATTTTCACCTTTATTTAATAAACGTTGAGCATGACTTTCCGGCCCGGAAAAACTTACTTTTAAACCGTCTACAGCCAACGGAAGCCGGCAGGGATTAGTACTTTCTTGAGCTAATAGTTCCAATTTAGGCCCGGCAGGAAAGCTTAGGCCCATCCGAACACCAATCCGATCCACAAATTGGCCGGCATGTAAATCCGTAGTACCACCTAGTTTTTCGATATTAAATTTCAATACATCACTATTTTTCACCTGTACTTTTAAAATTTCCGTTGTTCCTCCAGAAATATGGACAGTTAAAAATTCCTTTACTAAAGGTAATCCGGAAGACCAAAGGCCGGCCATAATATGCCCTTCTTGATGGGTTGTCTCAATAATAGGTATGCTTAGAGACTTAGCCACTATTTCAGCCATACTCTTTCCTGCAAGAAAAACGGGCATATATGAGCCTGTTACCGGTCTAGGTTTTGTACTTACAGCTATAGCCCTAAGATTTTCTTTTTCTATCTTATCAAAAATCTCCGCAAATAGCAGTGGCAAGTATTTAACATGTTGAAAGAATGCTTCCGACTGTCTTAAACCCTTTTCACCTAATTTAACTTCTAAAACTTTTCGACAATCTTTAACCAATTCACCTTTTTCATTAGTTAAGGCCAGAGATGTTGTATAATTACTGGTGTCAACCCCTAGGAATAAGTCCATACTATTCACCTAACTCTTTTAATAACCGGTCTAATACTCCATTAATAAATTTTGCCGACTCTTCGGAACCAAAAATCTTAGCCAATTCAATAGCTTCATTTATAGCTACTTTATTAGGGATGTCTTCACAATACATCATTTCGAAAATGGCCATTCGCAATAGATTTCGGTCAACACTAGGCATTCTCTCAATTTTCCAATCTACAACATATTGCTGTATTTTTTTATCGATTTCCTGGAGATTTTCTAAAGTTCCTTTAACTAGTCGACGGCAAAAATCCTTTTCTGATTCACCCAATAAAACTTGTTGTAATCTTTGGGTTAAGGCTTCTTCAGGACTATTTTTGCCCACATCTATTTGAAAAATTGTTTGAAAAGCTGTCTCCCTGGCTAACCTACGCTTCAAAAAAAATGCCTCCTTTACCCTTTATCCCTGAAATATTTATTAATCAGCTCATAAAAACTATCGTTTTCATCCAATCGTTTACCAACGAGATAACCAATAAAGATACAAATCGTTATAAATACAGTTTCCAATAATCCAATAAAAATTACTAAAATGCCAAATAACAAACCAAGTAGGATTCCCAACGTCTTACCCCAATGATGGGTCACAAGTTCCGTTAGAATTTTTTCCAACACTTTTTATCCTACCTCCCTCCACCTATTGCAAGCGACTTTTTTCAGGTTTATTTTTTGCTTCATTTAACTTAGTCACCAAAATTCTTACCTCTTCCACTTCTATGCCCGCTACTTTTGCAAAGTATTCCTTAAGTTCATTTTGGATTTGGGAAGTTACCTCAGGAATATTAATTTCAGGTGTTAGACTTACCTGCATAAAAATTGCTATGCCTCCAGGTGTTGACTTAACTTTAGTCAAAGTTTCTCTGACACCGGTAATCTGCCGAGCTACTTTATTGGCCATGCTTTCCAATGTACTTATGGTTATCTTAACTTGGCCTAAGGAAGTAACTATAACCTCTGTTTGAGTTGGTTCCGGAACTTTAAAAGTCTTCCTTATAATGAACAAACCGGATAAAATACCTATAACCCCTATGATACCTAAAAGTAATCTTTCGTTTGTTCCTCTCAAAAAGTTCTCTAAATAATCAAGAATGGTTGTCCCACTAACAGTCATCAAAACGGCTAATAGGGAAATAAGAAGTAGGATAAGCCCAAACAAAAACGTAAAAATTCGTTCTGTTTTCATGCCTATTTCTCCTTTCAAAGATAATAGACGAGTAGAACTATACTCATGTCCACTCGTCTACTATAAGTTATTTTACCCTTTGACCTGCCTCTTCATTTTTTGTTTCAGCTTTTTCAAAAGCAACACCTTGTACATGAATATTAATTTCTACAACTTTTAATCCAGTCATTGTTTCAATTGAGTTTTTAACATTTTTCTGAATTTGTTGTGCCACATCAGGAATTCGGGCACCAAATTCGACTATAATTGATAAATCAACGGCTGCCTCCTTTTCCCCGACCTCAACTTTAACCCCTTTGGCTAAATTTTTTCGTCCTAACATTTCTACAATTCCGGCGGATACGCCACCGCTCATCCCTGCTACGCCTTTTACTTCCGTTGCGGCTAAACCAGCAATAATTGCAACTACCTCATCAGCAATTTTTACCGAACCTAATTCATTTGACATTAAACTATCAGTATTATTAATCATCTCTTCCATAAAAGGGTTCACTCCTTTTTTAAAAAAAGTATACTATGTAACAGCTAGATAAACTATATCTTATTATACCAAACCTTAGCAATTTATTAAATAAAAAACAAATCTATTCATATTATTCCTCAATTTATAAAAATAGAAACCTTTTTATTCATGATTTAAAAAAAATTGTTATTTACCGCCAGTTAAAGGAATAATAGCCACCCCCTCTATATTACAACCGGTTGACCTAACCATTAAATCTCCAATTCTGGCAATATCCTTCTCATCCAGGTCGGATTTATTTATGACTACCGTTGTCTTATCACCTTGGATGATTACTGCCGTTTCTTCATAACCTTTGGCTTTTAATAAATTTTCTGCTTGCATCTCCAAAGACAGCTTTTCAGAAATTTTTAGAAGCTCTTCCTGGGCTTTTTTAATCATCTCAGGAGAAGAATTAGGGTTATTTACTGTTTCCTTTAATATTTCAATTTGGGAAGCATTTTTTCTTTCTCGTTCCATCCGAAAGTTAACAAAATAATTATCTATTTCCTTAATAGTTTCAATTTTTTCTTCATCGGCTAAAGTAAAAACTGGTTCTACCGTCTCTGGTTCTAGCATCATTTTGTCTTCTTCCTCTTCTACAACTATTTCTTCTACCAAGGGGAGATCCTTTTCCGTAAATTCCTCAGCTACCTGTCCATTATCACCAAAACCGGTATACCCTATATAAATAAAGGAAAGAGACAAAACTAACAGAGCAAAAAGAGCTAAATTCCGCAATTTCAATAAAATAATCATTTTCCCACCTACTCTCCTTTCGGTAATACCGTAACCCTATGGGCAGGAATATTTAACAAAGTTTGGACCGCCTGGCTTATACGCTCTTTAATAATCAGATCACCGGCTCCTTCTGCGACGACCATAACACCTACCACCTGTGGTCGTATTTCTTGGGTAATCACTGGTTCATTAATGCCTGAATTAACATTTTTCATAACCACTTGCACATCTTCCCTTGTCTCGCTGGTAACACGAGTACTGCCATCCTGGGCCTGTTCGCTTACTTCCGTCTTATTTGCACTAATATTTGTAGCATATTTAAGTTCAGGACTGGTCTCTAAAGTCAAATCCACAGCAACTTCTCCCACTCCCGCAATTTGCCTTAGAATATTCTCTAACTCTTCTTCCATGTAATTTTCGGTAGCAATTAAATTAGAGTGAACCTGTGACTGAGGATCTTTGCCTTGGCTACTTTCAACCAGGGATTCCGGTTGAATATAATTCTTACCTGAACCTCCTAAACTGCTTAAAAGCATTGTCCCAATCCCTACTACAATAATTATCCCCAGCCAGAGCACATATTTTTTTTGCTTAGCATTAATTTTTAAACCTTGATTACTTTTGTCATCAGGAAATAAAGACTTAATTATTTCTCCCATTTTCTCACACTCCACTAATAAAAAATTACCTTAATATTTTTTTTATCCACACTATAATAGTTAGCAATTAAGTTAAGAATACGATTTTCTATTTCCCGGTAGCTTTCACTGACCTCTTTCTTTTCTGGTCCCTTATCAGCACTATTTATTATAATCTTGACAGGTTCCACCGGTTTGACAAAAGTATTTTTATCACCCTCCTTTTGTAAAGTTACCCAAAATGTAGCATGAGTAATACGACCAATAGAACCTATTTTTTCAGATTTCTCCATCTCTACTGAACATTGTGCTGCACCAACTTGAGGAATTAGCTGAACCAGAGACTCCATTTGCTTTTCTAAACGTTCCTTATATGCAACTAAAGCCTGACTCTGCTGAAGGTTAACGATTTCCTGCCCTTGAACTAAAACTGTATTTACACTATTTTCTGTCGGCAAGGATAGATTCCAGGCGGTTAATTCATAATCACTATCCAGCAGATCAATAACCGGAGTAATAATCGCTAACATAACAAACAATCCTAATACTACCTTAAGAAAAGGTTGAATTTTAGTATTAGGAAGTAACATATCTAAAAAAGTAGTTAAGAGAATAATTACTGCAACATTCCGAACTATTTCTCCTAAAGTTTCTAACAATAATTTCACCTACCTAAAAAGTAGTGGCTAGTTTTTAGTGGCTTGTGGCTGGTATTACGACCTACGGTCGTATGATTAAGGTTGAGGTTAAGGATAAAAAAGTAAAACAATCCAGATTTAAGACCCAATCATTAACCCAGACTTAACCTTAACCTAAACCTTAACCTTCGCCGTCAGGCGAATTATGAGTGTTCATCTGTGTCAATCCGTGTATATCCGTGGTTTATATTATTGGCTAGTAGTTTATCTCAGCATCACCGTGATATTGGCCGTGGCGACTATAATGATTATGGCTAAGAAAAACATGACAGCCACAGTTGCCACAGAAGCAAATACTAATAGTAAACTATTACTCATATTTTGAATCGTATCAGCAATGGCTGACTCTCCAATGGGTTGAATAAGAGCTGCACAAACCTTGTAAATAAGAATGATGGCTAAGATTTTTAACACCGGGAAAAGTACGATTGCCCCAATGGCCAGTAATCCTACTAAACCAATCGCATTCTTCAACAATAACGAACCTCCGACTACAGCTTCTAAGACATCGGCAAACATACCGCCCACCACTGGAATAAATGCATCAGATAAGTATTTTGCCGTTCTTAGTGAGATACCGTCTGCTACAGCCCCACCTACACCCTGTAAACTTAAAGCTCCGATAAATATAGTAAAAATCAAGCCTAACAGAAACATGGTTCCTTCTTTGAAAAGACCGGCTAAGCGGGAGACCTTAAATCTATCCGAAATGTTATTTACAATATTAAGCACTGCTTCTAAATAGATTAAAGGGAAAATTACAACATTGAATAAAGTACTTAACACTCCTAAAGTGAACAAGATAAAAGGATGCAGAATAGCTGTTGTTGTGAATGCGCCTAATGCCGCCAGTAAAGTCAATAGAACCGGCATTAAGGCCTGCATAAAAGTAACCATTTTTTTTATGGCTTCCTTTCCAATGGCCATGCTCATTTGGAAAGAGCTGATAACTAAAGAAATCAAAACTAAAAAGCAAATCGCATAAGCTAATTTGGCAATTGTCCCTTTTTCAAAAGCGTTTTGCAAATTTCCCAACACAGCGCAAATAACCGTGAGAAGTACTAATTTACCCATTAAAGCTAGATTGGCTCCCACTTCTCTTAATAAAAATTTTAAACTCCCAGTAAGAAAAGCCTGGGGGTTAAAACTTATCTCACCATTTTTTAGTTTTTCAATGGTCTCCCGAAGCGAAAGCTCAGGGATAAACTGCTCCATTTCCCTATCAATTTGCCCAATTAATTTCTCCACTTCCCGGACATCCAGAACCTCTAACTGGTTTTCAGTTATTTTCTCTAAACTATCTGCTTCCAAATCAGAAGCTAAACCAGCTACAGGGAAAATAAACCATAGTATCCAGAATATTAGTACTATATTCCTCATTTTTATCATTATTTCAACCACCTTAAGGGATTAGTCTAACAATTGTCTCTAATATTGCTACCATTATAGGGATAGCCAAAACCATAATAATTATCTTAGCGGCAAATTCTATTTTCCCCGCAATAGCTTCACTGTCGGCATCACGACAAATTTGTGCTCCAAACTCGGCTATATAAGCTATGCCAATTATTTTAAAAACAGTCGTTAGATAAAACATATTTACATTAGCCTTTAAAGCCAGGTCTTCAAAAACCTGTAAAACGGCCTGGATCTTATCCATCATTAGGACAAAAATAAGAGCAGTAAAAGCGATAGTTAAAGCGATAGCAATTTCTTCTTTACGCTCTTTCAAAATTAAATAAAAAACAGTTGTAATTAATCCTAACCCCACAATCTGTAAAATTTCCATCTTTCCTACCCCTAATACAGTGAAAATACAGAACGCACATAATCAAATAACCCGGATAATAATTGAATCACCATGAACAGGACAATGGTCACCCCGGCCAGGGTTGCTAAATGGGCCTGTTCCTCTTTCCCAAACTGTTTTAAAATACTATGTAATACTGCAGTTAAAATACCTATACCGGCAATTTTGAAAATAATACTAATATCCAAAACACTTCCTCCTCGCCAATTTGCTAATTTGCTAAATTAAAATTAAAACCACTACAGCTCCTAAACTAAAACCCAAATATTGCCATAACTTTTTATTTTTTACTTTTAACTCTTCTGCTTTGATCTCAAGCTGCCGCAGTTGTTCTAAAACCAAGCGCAAATTTTTCTCTTGTTCCTGTCGATCAGAACCTCCTAAACTCTGACCAAAATAATATAAAATATCTAAATCTTCCGCTAATAAAGCACTGTTATCTTCCAAATCACGTAAAGCTATTTCCCAGGCTTCGAAAGCCGGCAACCCTTCCCCGTGAGTTAATAATTCCGAAGTTCTTAGATAAAATTGTCCGATAGGAAAAGGAAGTCTTTGCCCTATTCGCCGAAGAGCTTCCGGTAAAGGTGTTAAACCATAAAGTATTTCTGTTTCCAACATCTGCATTCCATTTCGCAAATAACGGATCTGTTGAGGTCGCAAGGAATAATTTCGTGCAATTATCAAACCGGTTATACCAGACCCAATAATTATTAATATTGCTCCCACCATTTTAAACATCAGTTGCCAAACTACCCCCCCTTCCTTGGTTTTGCCAGTAAAGGCTCAAAAGTGTCTCCATCTAAAATTTGCTCAATAGTTCCTACCCCCAAAGAGCGACCTAAAATGATAATGCGCGAAAATAATCTTTGTTCAACTATTTTGCTAAGATAAGGTCGCTGCTTTAAATCTTGGAGATTATGGCCATGTACAGTAGTGATCAGGCTTACTCCGGCATTTAACACCTCTTCCAAAGCCTGGATATCTTCATAAGTTCCAATTTCATCAGTAGCAATTACTTGAGGAGACATGGACCTAACCAACATAACCATCCCTTGAGCTTTGGGACAGCCATCTAATACGTCTGTTCTCAAACCGACATTATATTGAGGTACTCCCTGAAAAGTCCCGGCTATTTCCGATCTTTCATCTACCAGTCCTACGTTTACTCCTAAAAAACCTATGCTGGGGATGCCGGTGCTTAGCTGGCGAACAATATCCCTAAGAAGGGTTGTCTTACCACACCTGGGAGGAGAAACAAGTAATGTATGTCTTATTCTTTGTTCTCTAGTGATTAGATAAGGCATGATCTGATCGGCTACACCGATTATCTCTTTGGCAATACGGAAGTTTAATCCGGAAATATCTTTTAAAGTTTTAATTAAGCCCTTGTCCAAAACTGCTTTACCAGTTAAACCAATCCTATGCCCACCCTTGAGGGTAATATAACCGCGCCTAAACTCTTCCTCCCAAGCATAAATGGAGCTTTGGCTAATTTTATGTAGAATTTTCTCCATGTCTTGATGGGTTACAATATAGCCATTTTCTAAGATTTTACTTAACTGTTTTTTAGTGGTTATGGTTAAATGTTCCTTAGCGGTAATCAAGATTAAAGGTCGATTCAGTCTAAACCGAATTTCTTCCAGTTCTATAAGTAAATCCCGGGAAATTTCCGAAAATAAATTTCTAATAGTTGTAGGAAAAACCGAAAAAATTTGTTGTTCAACTTTATTTATAAATACAGATTCAAGCACATTTTCGGAAACTTTTTTTTCGATGACAGATACTTTTACCATCAACCACCCTCCCTATTTTATAAATATGGGGCTTATCCAACTTTATGCCTAAAAAATAAAAAAAACCTGCAATGCAGGTTTTTTTATCACTTTTACTCTTCTTCATCATCCAGTTCTTCACCATTTTGAAAAACTATCGTCTCACAATTAGGACAGGAAATTTCCAGATTACCGTCATCCACTAAATCGCTTTCAAAATATACTAATTCATGACAATTAGGACATTCTACTTCAAAGTAATCCAATTCATCATCATCTTCATCTTCGTCTTCTATTTCATCGTAAAAATCATCTTCTAAATCTGATAAGTCCTCATCAATGCTTTCTACATAGCTTTCTAGCTCTATTTGTCTCTCTCTTAAATCAATAATTTCCTCAGCCATATCTTCCAATATATCTAGAATATTTGCTAAGATCCTACCCTCTTTGGAAGAAGTATTTAATTCCAATCCTTCGGCCAGACCCTGTAAATAAGCGATTTTACTTTGTAGTTCTCGCAAGAGTTATCCTCCTTTCAAATTTATTTTACTCTAATAGTATGCCATTTTCAGCTGATCTTAAACTTATGCCCTTTCAATATAATCTCCGGTTCTGGTATCTATTTTTAAGACATCTCCTGTATTCACAAATAAAGGTACTTGTACTACTAAACCTGTTTCTAAAGTAGCGGATTTAGTTGCCCCGGTAGCAGTATCACCTTTCACACCTGGCTCTGTTTCCACTACTTTTAATTCAACAGTGTTAGGCAAATCAACACCTAATATTTTCCCTTCATAAAAGGCAATTACACAATCCATATTTTCTTTTAAAAATTTTTCTCCTCCATCCAATTGTTCCGGAGTTACATAAACTTGTTCAAAGGTTTCATTATCCATAAATACATAATTTTCTCCGTCATTATATAAATACTGCATTTGTCTTCTCTCTAAAACTGCTTTAGGTACTTTTTCCCCTGCCCGAAAAGTCTGTTCGGTCACGGAACCTGTTTTTAAGTTTTTGATTTTAGCTCTGACAAAAGCAGCCCCTTTACCAGGTTTAACGTGCTGAAATTCTATTACCTGGCAAGGATCACCATTTAATTCAATAGTCAAACCTGTTTTAAAATCATTTGTTGAGATCATATTCTCTACCTCCTAAATTAGATAACAATTAAATCTTTTGGTGAATCAGTTAAATTTTTCAGTCCAGCTTCTTCTACTACAACCAAATCTTCAATCCTTACTCCTCCCCACCCAGGTAGATATATACCAGGTTCCACAGTAACCACCATATTAGGAACCAATTCCGTATTATCCCGTGGAGAAAGACTAGGATGTTCATGAACAGCCAGACCAACACCATGCCCCAAGCCATGACCGAAATATTGGCCGTAACCTTTTTCCGCTATATAAGTACGACTAAGGGCATCGATTTCCTGACAGCTCATGCCAGCTTTAATATTTTCTAAGGCTAAAATTTGTGCCTCCAAAACCACTTGATAAACTTCCCTTTGTTTACGATCAGGTTCGCCGATTACTACAGTTCTGGTCATATCTGAACAATAGCCTTGATAGATGCAACCAAAATCCAGAGTAACAAAATCACCTTTTTCTATGAGTTTTTCGGAAGCTACCCCATGAGGCAAAGCAGAACGGGCACCAGAGGCAACTATTGTTGAAAAGGAAGTACTACTGGCACCTTGGGAACGCATAAAAAATTCTAATTCTAAAGCTATCTCTATCTCCGTAAGTCCAGGCCTTATCTTTCCCAGGATATAATTAAAGGCCTCATCAGCAACCTTGGCTGCTCGGGCAATGGTCGCGATTTCTTCTTGATCTTTTATCATTCTAATTTTTTCTACTAAGCCTGCCTCTGGGAAAATTTTGATCTTAGGTATACCTTCGCGTAATTCGCGATATTGTTTATATGTAATAAAATCTTCCTCAAAGCCAAGGGTTTCTATAAAAAGCCTCTCTAAGATGTTTTTTATGGTTTCCACTAAAGAACCATCATAACGGATAACCTGAAAATCTGGTGCTTCTATTTTAGCTTGGTCTATATATCTAAAATCGGTTAATAAAAAATTTTGATTTTTAGTAATTAATAATACTCCGGAACTTCCGGTAAAACCACTTAGATACCTGCGGTTTTCCGGTGCCATAACTAAAAATGCATCCAAACCTAGTTGAGTAATTTTTTTTCTCAGCTTTTCTATTCTTACCTTAAACATTACTTTCTCCTAATCCTTTATCCTGTTCTTTTAGTAATAACCTTAATATTCCTTCTTAACCAATAAATTTCGTTTTTGTCTTACAGAGAAATATTATCATAATCCGGACAATTTGAATAGTCTTTAACTACCACTTATGCTAATATTATTAATTCTCAAAGTAGGTGAACCTTTACTGACGAAAAAGGTAAGGTCATTGGCAACCCGATCTATATTCAGGAGAAATTCTTTTAGATTACCGGCTATAGCCACGCCACGTACAGGATATGTAAATTCTCCATTTTCTATCCAAATACCACTGGCCCCGAGGGAAAAATCACCGGAAATTGGGTTAGCAGTATGCATACCCATAACATCGGTTACATAGAGGCCCCTATCCACCTCTTTAATTAAATCTTCTGGGGAAATATCACCATTGGCCAAATAGAAGTTTGTCGAACCTACCTCCGGTGTTGAACGATAGGAACCACGCACCCCGTTACCGGTTGATTTTACCCCATCTTTTTTGGCCGTATAAGTATTATGCAGATAACCTTGGAGTACCCCGTCTTTAATCAATACGGTTTCACCGGTAGGCACTCCTTCCCCGTCAAAAGGTGCAGAAGAAACCCGCCCCGGCATACGCCCGTCATCAATAATAGTAACAAGGGTACTGGCAACCTTTTCATTAATTTTATTAGCCAAAAAGGATTTACCTTTGTGTACGGCTTCTGCAGATAAAGTGGGGGAAATAATACTTAAAAAACTAGTTGCAATATAAGGTTCCAAGACTATAGGTGCTTTTTGAGATTTAACAGTCTTGGCCCCTAAAAGCCTTACTGCTCTTTTTGCTGCTTCCTGACCGATTTTCTCCGGGTTTAAATCCTTATATTTTACTTCATACTGCATCCCAAACCCTGTTTGACTATCTCCGTCCTGCTCACCGACAACTAAAGAATAACCGCCACAATACGCCCCATGATAATAAGCCTCTAATCCCTGGGAATTTACTATACATATTTCGTACTGGGAATCATCGTACCCCGCTCTTTCCGTTATTTTAATCCTTGAGTCGTAATTTTTTGCCTTAAGTTCAATTTCTTTTGCCAGACGAATTTTTTCATCAACGGAAATATCGCTTATCTGAGGATCATATAGGTCTAATTCCGGATAAGCAGAGTATTTCTCTGCAATAGTTAAAAACTCATCTTCCTCTGTATAACGGCAATTAGCCAAAGCCTGGTTAATCGCCTTTTCTATAGCTAAAGCATCTAAATCGGAAGTAAAAGCAAAACCCAGACGGTTATTCCGAAAAACTCTAATGCCTAAACCCCTATCTTCCGCTAATTTCATTGTCTCAACCTTTTGATTAGCAACTTGGATACTCAGTTGTCGGGAATTTAAAAGAAAAGCTTCCGCCATTTCTGCACCTAATTTTTGGGCTTTTGCCACTACTTCTAACCCTAATCTTCTAAAATCTTTATCGGCCATTTTTTTCGCCTCCGCTTAACAACTATAATGAAATTTATTTCTTAAATTTATTATTTAATTATCCTCTGTTCTTTATGACCATTGATAAGCTTGGTACATTTGCCCAAGCTTTCCAAAGGGCATTCGGAACAACACGGTTTATTTTGACAGATGTGATGTCCTAAAGCTACAATTTGAGCATGATAATCATTAAATAAAGCCACATCAGAAGGTAAATGTTTCATAAAAAACCCACGCATTTCCTCATAAGAAACCTGAATAGGAAAAATACCTAAACGGTGAAAAATCCTTTTAGTATAGGCATCAACCACAAAAGTTGCTTTTCCGCCGGCATAAAGAAGTATTGAATCGGCAGTCTCCGGTCCAATCCCCCAAATAGCCAATAATTCTTCCCGCAACCCCTCTAAAGGCTTATCAAAAAAACTCTCTAAATCTCCGCCATATTTATCCATTAAATAACCGGCTAAAGCTTTAAGTTTTTTGGCTTTCATATTGTAATAACGAGTAGGTCGAATTAACTGGGCTATTTCTGCTTCAGGTGCCCTATATATTGCTTCTAACTCTAATAATCCGGTTTCTTTGAGATTATTAATTGCCTTCTCAACATTACTCCAGGAAACATTTTGAGTCAAAATGGCTCCCACCATTATTTCCCATGTTGTCTCCCCGGGCCACCAATTACGATGACCAAAATATTCTAATAATCTCTTATATATTTCTAAAAGTGTCTCCTGATTTGACATAATTATCTCTCCACTGCCAATTGAAATTTAAGGTTAAGGTTGAGGTTGAGATTCAGGTTGAAAAATTATCATATTCTTTTTATTTTAAAATCGCGAACTATCTTTTTATCTCCTACCCCGCCTGTACCTCCTACAATCAGTTCTTTTATCTTCAGAGTAGGTTGAGCATCACTAACAGGGACCCCCTGTCCTTCTTTACCACAAATACCGATTGCGTACCCTAAATCATTCCCTACCATTTCCACCATTTGCAGGGTCTGGGGACCGTTACCGGTTAAAGTTGCCCCTTTAACTGCACTGGTAACCTCTCCGTCCTCAATTAAATACCCTTCCGCAACATCGAAGACATAATCTCCATTAGTTGTATTAACCTGACCCCCGCCCATTTTCTTTACCAAAAGACCCTTTTTAGTTGATTTTATAATCTCTTCCGGGTTATCTTTACCTTTAGCAATATAAGTGTTTGTCATCCGGGGGATAGGCCGCTCTTGATAGGATTCCCGCCGACCGTTACCGGTTGATTTTTTTCCTTCTTTAAGTGCCGTTAATTTATCATACATGTATTCTTCAAGTATACCGTTTTTTATTAATACTGTTTTTTGACCTATGGTACCTTCATCATCATAGCGAAATGAACCGTACTTATAAGGAATAGTAGCATCATCAATTACGGTAACTAACTCACTTGCCACTTTTTGACCTTTTTTGCCGGCATAAACGGATAAACCTTTTTGGGCTAAATCCGCTTCTAAACCATGGCCACAGGCTTCGTGAACCATAGTACCACCGGCTTCGCTGGCTAACACTACAGGCATTTTTCCGCTAGGAGAAGGCTGAGCCTCCAACATCAAAAGTGCCCTTTTCGCTGCTTCTAGACCTAATTGGGAAGGTTCTCTCTCCTTGAATAGCTCAAACCCCCTTGTTCCCCCTAAAGAAGTATAACCGGTTTGAATATTGTTGCCGTCACTGGCAATAGCATTACAAACAAAACGGGTTCTGATTCGTTCGTCTTCTACAAATACTCCCTCACTATTAGCAATAGTAACTTTTTGGCGAACATCTCCATAACCCACTGAGACCTGTTTTATCTTTTCATCTACAGAACGGGCTGCTTGGTCACATTCTTTAACTTTGGCTACTTTATCCTCTATTTTCACCTTATCCGGTCTTAGTTCAATATCAAAATCTATCAGAGGTTTAGGTGTAGTAAAATCAAGATTAATATCTTTCTTTGCTCCCTGAACTGCTTTACTGACCAGATTTGCCACTTCTTTTAAACTTTCTTCGGTAACAATATTGGTAAAAGCATAGGCAGTACTTTCACCGGAGATTACCCTTATCCCTGCACCTAAATCTATTCCGGAATTAATTCTTTCCACTTTAGAAGATTCACAGCTAATAGAAGTACTCTCACGCTCTTCAATATAGATCTCTGCTAAATCACCACCTTGAGCTAAAGCTATTTCCAGAATTTCTTTTAATTTTTCTCTTTCCACTTCCAACACCTCATAATCTTTTTAAAATCTTTCTCTTAGTTTTACACCTATTTTTCCTTTCCTATACCATCCTTAGTTTCAAAGGTATGCAGTGAAACTAAAAAAATAATGCTTTCTTCCGGTTCAATCTGAGCTTTTTTATTATTTATTAATAATTTTTCCACCTTTAACTTCTCCAAACTAATAGGACGCTGTGATTTTTCTAATAATTTTAACCACTCTAGGAATTTATAATAATCGCCCTGTAAAACTAACCGGTAAACTTTCTGACCTAAGCCTTGAAAATTTTTTTCTTCCCCTTGTTGAAAAGCAATAATATCTAACTGTGTTTCCCGGGCGTATTGATTTAGCTCTATGAGCAGTGGGGAGGAAATAAAGTCCCAGGAATGAAAATTCTGCTCTGAAATTGAAGGGTTTTGACTTTCCTTTTTTTCTTCCATTAAACTTAACTGTTCTCTTAAAATTTCTATTTCCCCTTTTACTCCTTTGAGATAAGCAACTTCTTCAGCTATAAAAAAATTATAAATAGCTAAAAAAACCACGAAAATCAATAAATAAAGAATTGATTTACGAATCTTTAATTTCTTCACCGGAAGGTCAATCACAATTCATCACCTTCAAAAAAAGGCAATTGCCATTTTTCTTTTAATTGAGCCGTCAGTAAAAAGCTAACCTTCTCTCCTAAAACAATTTCTTTCCTGTCCTCAAAAATTTTTAACAAATCTATATCTTCATCATCAGTTACTAAACCCTGAAGTATACCGATTTTTTCCGTGAACTTAACTTCTATATTATCAATTCCGGACAACTTATTAATTTCTTGCAAAAAATTTCCCACCATTACTAAATCATTAGCCTCGCCTCTGATAATAAGCTTTTCTTGTTCACTATTAATTTCCGTAATCCAGAGCCTATCGTCCATTTTTAGGGCAATATCCCCAAAGAGAGAAGACCACAACTGCAGATTTACCACTGTTTTTTCCTGTAAATCTGCTAGCCTTTTTGATGTGTTTACAGTTTGAGTTGAACCTAAATCCAATAACTTTGCCCTTAGACCGGCTAAATCCTTTTCTAAACCGGTGCGATAAAAATAATACCCTATTCCTCCAAACAACAACAATATCATTACAATACAACATAGAAGTATTGTTTTTAACTGATTCTTTTTAATTAAAGGCTCAGGTCGGTACTTGGGAGGCAATAAATTTATCCCCATTATCCCACCTCCCGTAACAAAAGACCTAAAGTAAATAGAAAAGAAGAATCAATATTTTGAAGTTGGGATGAAAATTGAAATTTTTCCAAAGGCAGTTGGGCCCTTTGCACCGAAACATCTAATTTATCTTTAAATAAATTTAATGTTGAATCATCTACTTTTCCTGTTAAATAGATGTTTTGGCGGCCAGGTATCTGAAACTGCCCTTTTAAATATCTACTTACCCTCATGTATTCTGTAATAACCTTATTTACTATTTCTTTATTTTCCACATTATAAATAAACAAGAGGCTTTCTTTATATAAAAAAGATAAAACGGCTCTTTCTTTATCTAAATAAATAAAACAAGAGCCATTTCTTTCCGGTTTCTTTACCGAATATAAATAAAAATACCGTAAGATGCTCCCCTCCACATCCACCACAGAAGGCTTCAAACCAACCTTAGCCAAAAGATCACAATAATTTTCCAGATAGCTGCGTCGAGCTGCTATAATAAATAAGGGGATTTCTTTGCCATCTTTTATCTGAATTTGATTAATAATTTCATAATCAAAAATAATCTCCTCTGGGGATAACGGAAGATATTTGGTAACTTCCCACTGGAGGGCCTGTTTTATTTCCTCTTCCGGAACCGGCGGTAAGAATATAACCCTTGAAAATATTTGATTTCCACCTACAGCCAAATAAACCGGTAATCTTTTAATGCCCTTTTCCCGTACAAACTGGAAAAGTTTCTCTTCATCTAAAGGAAGTTCTTGCAAACATTCTACTTTCACTAAACTGTCTTGATAATTAACTACACATAAAAAAATTTTACCATCTTTTATATGTACAGCTACCTTTCTGTTTGTCTTCAAAAACAAACTTACTCCTCTCCCTTAGAACCTAAATCATAACCTAAATCATGACGAGGATAACGATTCACAATTTCAATGGCTTTATTTATTTCAACCAGTACATCTGTAGAGATTTGACAGTTTAAAAAACTTGCTTTAGCAAAAGCCTGCCCTTTTTCCGTAACCACGTAACGAGGCTTTAGATTATTTAAAGCAATAGCCATAATATCAGCTCGGCAACGGTCACAGCAACAGAAATCTTTCCTTTTCATAGTTAATCCTTTAAAAACCTCTTCAACCATTAACTCCGTTAAATTAATTGGCTTGTTCATGGATTTAGCTAACCTCCTTCCCTCCAATTTATTAAAATTAACTTCTTTTCTTTGGGTATACCGTTCCAAATTTTAATACTTCCGGTAATGTTATCTAAAGGATCATTATCATCTTCATCGTTGGACATTTTTAAAACATCTTCTAAATCCCCTACATAAACATCCCCCAGAATCTCGGCCGACTTACCTGAACTTTGTATCAGAACCTTCCCCTGCCCGTATAAACAATAAATATTTCCTGTCACCCGGGAACCGTTTTTTAATTTTACAGTACCACTAGAGTATATATTACCTTTTATCAGGGAGTCCTCTTCTAAAGTCAAATTGCCGGTACAATACACATCCCCATAGATATGACAACCATTTTCCAGGATAAGGTTACCCCAACATTCAACATTAACCTTTTCTATACTGTCTCCTACATGTTTCTTTAGGGCAGTATCCTCTTCATATGTTTCTTTAGGCTCATCCACATAAGATATGCGAAATTGGGCCATTAGAGTACTTTGAGAATTATCCACTTTTCCCACGGAAGTTATCGTTAAGAATGGTAAGTCCGCATTTTGTTTTACATTTATCTTCCCTCCGGCAATAACATCATTTTCTAAGGTATAATCTCCATTGCCAATTTCCAGGGAACTATTTCTTAATTTCGCTATTATTTCCTCCAATCCTGCTTCTGCCAAATAATAAGCCTGAACTGCCTTTTTAGAAACATTGGTTATTCGATACTCATTTGTACTGATAGTTACCATGGCTACCCCCCATAAGGTAATCACAGTTAATACCAGCAAAGAGAAAAGTAAGGCCAGGCCCGATTGATCATGAAAAAAACTTTTCAATTGGTAGCCAAAGCGAAACTTGCCCACTTTAATCCAGCTCCCGATTTCAAGGTTATTTCCTTATGGGGAGTCACCTGTCCGCTGATTTCTACAGTCACAAAAGTAGACTTCTCTGGTAGCGAATTATTGTAGGAAAAATTGATGCTATTAATAAAATTAGCCAGAGGCTCCCGGTTACCATTGTTTTTTTGTTGAAAAAGCACCTGACCTGTCAACTGGAATTTATGTTCTTCTTGCATATCATCAGGTTTTAAACCATACCTGATTCGTTGTCCATCAGGAAACACCAACACAATTTCCGTACTGGAGCTATCATTATCAATATATTTACATTTTTGAATATCCCTAATAATGGTTATTAATGCCAACCTAAGGTTTTGCTGTAATTCTGATTGGTT
>CZCB01001440.1_pt2 | contig 47714 bp, 45 predicted proteins | sample 591991 | NCBI WGS metagenome assembly CZCB01 (sample SAMEA3556809, study PRJEB10932) | anaerobic digester metagenome
CCCCAGAGACGTAATGCCGCCCCGAAAGCTAGGCCCGGAGGCCGTAATGCCGTCATGCAGGTTAGCTCGTGAGCAGTCATGCCGTCCCAAAATATTCGCCCAAAAGCCGTAATGCTTACATGCAATATATCTTAATTATATATGTTGCTGGGGGTAAGTTCCACCGGGAAAAAATTACTAAACCTTAACCTCTACTTTGACCTTATAGACCTTTAATTCGCACGAGCATCCTGGTAAGTACGCTTCATTTTGATAACGGGAATATTAGCCACAAGAGCAACAGAATCGTTATCACTGCTTAATTGCACATCTAACGCCTTTTCATCTATTTCCATATAGTTGGAAATAACTTGTATTAAATCTACTTTTAAACTTTCTAATAAATGAGGGGAAACACTCGCCCGGTCATGAACCAATACTAAACGCAATCTTTCCTTAGCCAGATTTTTACTCCCGGTTTTTTCTTTTCCCAATACACTTTTCAGGAAGTCGATCATTTTTTTAACCCCCTTATTCCTTAAAGCCTAAAAAGCGCTTCAATTTATTTACCAGACCTTCTTCATATCTTTCCAGATTTATTAAGGGCACTTCCTCACCTAAAAGCCTTTTGGCTATGTTTCGGAAAGCTTGTCCTGCCCGAGACTGTATATCTAATACCACCGGTTCACCCCGGTTAGTAGAAACTACTATTTGTTCATCTTCCGGAACCACACCCAGTAATTCAATAGCCAAAATATCAATCATATCTTCAATATTCATCATATCTCCCCGTTTGACCATATCAGGGCGAATTCTGTTAATAATAAGTTTAGGGTCTCTCAGGTTGTTGGCCTCCAATAAACCTATAATTCTATCTGCATCCCGTACTGCGGATACCTCCGGAGTAGTAACCACTAAGGCTTTATGAGCTCCGGCAATGGCATTTTTAAACCCTTGCTCGATTCCCGCAGGACAATCAATAATCACAAAATCAAATTCTTCTTGCAGAGACTCACATAAATTTTGCATTTCCGAAGCATTAACAGCAGTTTTATCTTTTGTTTGTGCAGCCGGTAGAAGAAACAAACCATCAAACCTTTTATCCTTAATCAAAGCCTGTCTCAAGCGACAATTTCCCTTAGTCACATCAACTAAATCATAAACAATTCTGTTTTCCAAACCCATGACTACGTCTAAATTTCTTAAACCGATATCAGTGTCAACTAAGACAACTTTTTTCCCCAAAGCAGCTAGTCCCGTTCCAATATTAGCTGTAGTTGTGGTTTTTCCCACTCCACCTTTTCCAGATGTAACAACAACAACCTCTCCCATGTTTTTCCTCCTTATTTTTTTTGTAAATATTTTTCTATAATTACCATATCATTTTTGATGTAAGCAATTTCCGGCTCCACAGGAACTACCTCTTCGTTATCAGGGGCCCTGGAAATAAAGCTACCGATCCTTAATTGGGTAGGTTGTAATCTGTTTGCAAAAACTATTGCTCCCGGATCCCCTTTAGCTCCCGCATGAGCTATCCCCCTTAAAGTACCTATCACTAAAATATGCCCTGTAGCTATTACTTCCGCTCCCGGGTTAACATCACCTAAAATTATGATACTACCTTCATGAAAAATCCTTTGTCCGGAACGTAGGTTTTTTCTGATTATTAAAGTAGGCCCTGCGGCTAAAAATTGATCACTATTAATCATATCCAACATTTCAGCAGTTTCTTGCGTAGCAGAAAAGACATTTTCCTTTTTATCAATTTCAGAGATAATTTTTCTAACCTCCACTCCTAATGATGAAAAGACATTTTTTAAATATTGAGCTTGTCCTTCATCTAAAACTACATCCCCGGTATTAATAACTACCTTTCTCTCGCTACCTAAAAATGCCTCAGCAGCTGTAAATTTTTCAATAATCTTTTCTGCCAAAACTTGTAAATCCAAATTACAATCTAAATGAACTACGATACCTTCACGATTTCCTTTTAAGATCACTGGTTCCATCTTTCTGCCCCTATTCTAAGTTATAATCAATTTACACCTTAAATCTTTTGTTAAATTCTACAAAATCCTTATTAATCCCTGCTATCTGCAAGTAAAAAACGGGGATTTTTTTCCCCGTTTTTCAAGCATTTCTAGACATTATGGTGAAAATAATCCCTTTTTTTTCCATATTTCCTGAAAACATTACATTCATTCTTTTAACCCAAAATACTCCTCAAAAACTGCTTTAGCAATTTTACCTGCGGAACCGGAACCACTATAACCGTATTCAACTACACCTGCAAAAGCTATTTCCGGATCATCTACCGGTGCGAAAGCAACGAATACTCCGTCATAATATTGTTTACCATTCTCACGATAACCGGCTTGACCAGGTTGAGCGGTTCCCGTTTTAGCGGCCACTTGAATATCCGGTGGAAAATTCCTGAATAAGGAATAAGCAGTGCCTCCCGGTTTGGTAACACCTGCCATGGCTTCTTTAATTATATTAATGGTTTCTTGAGAAACATTTGCTTTTCCTAATATTTGGGGATTAAACTCTTTCACTACATTACCTTTACTGTCCACGATTTTTTCCACAACATAAGGTTTATAACGAACCCCGTTATTAGCAATACCTGCCACATAATTAGCCAGTTGCAAGGGAGTATAATTCTGACGACCTTGGCCAATGGAAATATTAAAGGTATCCACATCATGCCAGCTGGTGTTCCAGTTCAAATCAACTTTCCATTGGGCTTTTATCTGATTGATAGCATTAATTTTTCTTTTTTCTATTTTTTCCCTTTCCTTCTCATCGGTAGTCTGGGCTAATAATTGGTCATATTCTTCTTCTACTTTTTTGAGCCTGTTTTCATAACGCTGATTGACAAGGGCTTCTGCCCAATCAAAATACTGCAGCCTTTTTTCAGGAGTAGGTAACCCCTGTAAGGGGGAAACACCGGCATTCTCATAGGGAAGATCAATTCCCGTAGGCTTATCTAAACCAAATTCCGCACCTATTTTAGCAATATTATCTATACCTGCACGACGCCCCACTTCCTGAAAGTAAACATTATCCGATTTAGAAATAGCTGTATAAATATTCATGGGTCCAATGGGTGCCACTGATTTAATATAGGGAGGATACCAATACCGCCCCGGATTATAGATGGTTTCTTTCGCCGTTACTTTGCCTGCTTCCAAAGCAGCCATACCCGTAATCATTTTAAAAGTAGAGCCCGGGATATATCTCCCTTGAATTGCTTTATTTTGAACGGTAACCCTATTATCAGGTCTGGTAGACATGGCCAGAATTTTACCTGTTTTTACGTCTATTAATACTGCTGCCCCACCGTTAGCTTTGTCAGATCTAGGATCTTGTTGTAATTCTTCTAATAATTGATCAAAAGCTTCATCCATAGTTTTCTGCAATTCAAAATCTATGGTTAAAATAATATCATGCCCGGGTTTAGGCGGAACGGTATCAATTTCTCTAATTGGCCTATTAACCGCATTTACTTCTACCTGCCGGAAACCGTCTTCACCCCTTAAAAATTGGTCATATTGTTTTTCCACACCGACTTTACCAATTAAATCACCTAATTTATAATCTTCATATCCTTCTTTACCTAATTCTTCATTAATCTCACTCAAATACCCTAATAAATGGCCTGCAAGATTACCATATGGGTACTGCCGTTGTGGCACAGATTGTATAGTTACCCCAGGTAGTTCGGACCTTCTTGATTCAATAGCTGTTACTGTCTCAATGGAAATATCCTTCTTTACAACTATCGGTTCATACAAACGATACCTGTTTTCTTTAATTAAATTATTTATAAATTCAGGAGTTATTTCCGGGTCATCCAGAATTTCAGCTAATTTATTCACCACCTGTTCTTGATTTTTTAGCCCCAGATAGGTTATGGATACCTGAAAGGTTGGAAGATCAGTAGCTACTACGACCCCGTCGGAAGTTATAATATTTCCCCGTGTATGGGGAATAGTAACCAAACGCATCCTGTTGTCTTCAGCCCTGGTTTGATAAATATCTGCTTCAATTATTTGGAGCCAGCCTAAACGCATAAAAAGGATTATAAAAATAATGGCCACAATTTTTCTATATATTTTTAAGGTTTTTTCCAAAGCCTTGCGCCGTTTATTATTCAATAAGCCGGCCCCCCTTTCCGGTAAAAACTGTTTAATAAGTCATGGTTTATGGTAAAATGTTCATAGCAATATTCCATGTTAATTTTTATAAGTGCAGGCTTTGTAAAACAGCCCGTAAATAAAAGGAGTTAAACAGGTGTTGTAAAGAGCAAAAGGCAAAATTATCTTTGCCAGAAAAACAATAGGTATGGGGTATCCTACAAAGTTTGAGAAAACAAAGTAAAGAAAGGTATGTAGTAACGAAGCAACAAATAATGCCATCATGGGCACGAAAAAGTTTTCTTTATATAATCTCTTTTCTAAAAAACCCACCAGTATACCAATAATAAGCTTACATAAAGCGTTTAATCCAATGTATTTTGCCGAATATAAATCCTCGATTAAACCTAATAAAAACCCTGCTCCTGCCCCTTCCCCGGGACCTTTTATTAAAGCAAAATAAACAGTAAAAATTAAAAGCAAATCTGGTTTCACACCGGCAATTGTGAATTCATTGAGAATTGTCGACTGCAAAATCAAGGCAAAAAACCCCAGGAGACTTAGAACTAAATATCTCATTGTTCTAACGCCTCCTCACTTTGTTGGCTTAGTTCTTGTTGAAGAAGATAAGCTTCATTTACATCTAAAATTATTAAGACTTCTTCTAACCGGGAAAAATCAACAAAAGGTTCAACAGTAGCCCGTTTCATTAATCCCGACGACTCTTCATAAACTTCTGTAACTTTACCTATCCTGATACCTGGTGGAAATATTCCCCCTAACCCTGAAGTCACTATAGTATGTCCTTCTCTTATCAAAGCATCATGGGGCAGATGAATCATAGTTAAGGTATCAGTACCGTCTCCCTTACCTTCAACTACACCGGGTGTTTCTCTGGTTTCCCAGACCTGCCCCCCTACAGCACCTTCCTGATCGATAATCAGCAAAACTTCACTGGCCCGAGAGGTTACATTGATAATTCTTCCTACTAACCCCTCATGAGTAACTACAGCCATATCCTTTCTAACCCCATCCGCCAAACCGCGATTAATAATGACTGTTTTGTGCCAGTTGCCAGGATCTCTGGCCACAATCTGGGCAGAGAGTAAATTAAAATCACCACTGTGAACACTTTTATATTCTAGAAGATCCCGCAAACGAATATTTTCCAAGGCAAAATCTTTATAAAGATCTATTTCATGCTTTAACTCACTGATTTGCTTTTTCAAGGCAATGTTTTCTTCCCGTAATGTTTTCACTTCCGTAAAAACTCCGATGAAATCCTTGAACTTCTGCACAACAGCAGTAGCCCCGCTTTGTAACGGAGCTACTATAGTTCTAATTCCATTTTCCCCTGGACTTAGATTTGGCCTTTCCATGCCGGTAAAATTGGCCATTGTTATGAGTAAGAAAAAAATACCGGCGGCTAAAATTATATTTCTTATAATCTTAAATTTGGTCATTTTGACGACCACCAATCCTATCCAATCCTTTTATTAGCAACACCCAGTTTCCTTAAGGTATTGATATTCTCTAAAATTTTCCCGGTTCCTATAGCTACACAGGATAAAGCCTCCTCCGTAACGTGAACAGGCATCCCTGTCTGATGGGCAACCAACTTATCAAAACCTTTTAAGAGAGCTCCTCCCCCGGCCATTACTATACCACGATCCATTATATCAGCAGCTAACTCCGGCGGAGTTTTTTCTAAACAAATTTTAATCGCATCTAAAATACTATTAACAGGGTCTTGTAAGGCTTCATAAACCTCTCTTTCGGAAATGGTTATATTTTTAGGCAGTCCGGTAACCAAATCGCGACCTCTCACTTGATAGGTTTCTTCAGTATCTTCTAAATAGGCGGAGCCTATGTTTATCTTTATCTCTTCAGCGGTCCGGTCACCGATCATGAGGTTATAGGTCCGTTTAATGTAATTGATGATCGCCTCATCCATTTCGTCACCACCGACACGAATGGAACGGCTGGTAACTATACCTCCTAATGAAATAATGGCCACATCGGTAGTACCGCCCCCAATATCTACAATCATATTCCCCGTAGGTTCATGGACAGGCAATCCTGCTCCAATGGCTGCAGCCATTGGTTCTTCCACTAAATGGGCTTCTTTTGCACCGGCCTGGAGAGCGGCTTCTTTTACCGCTCTTTCTTCTACAGAAGTTACTCCTGCTGGTACACAGACAACTACTCTAGGCTTCATAAAAATATTTTTGGTTTTCAAAGCTTTATTGATAAAATATTTTAACATGCTATGGGTTACTTCAAAATCAGCAATAACTCCGTCTTTCATGGGACGGATAGCGATTATATTGCCGGGAGTACGGCCAATCATCCTTTTTGCCTCCTCACCGACAGCCAATATACTTCCTGTGTCCCGTTGTATAGCAACTACTGAAGGTTCATTTAAAACTATACCTTTTCCCCGTAAATAAACTAAACAATTTGCAGTACCCAAGTCAATGCCGATATCTTTAGCAAACATTCTAGCTCTCCTTCCCCTGACAAAAAATTATATAAATCTAGATAAGTGCCTTTTCTTTCATACTAATAAAAATTTTATCACCAATAATTATATGGTCCAATACCTCAATACCTAATAACTTACCGGCTTCAATAATACGTTTAGTAATTTGAATATCCTCATGGCTCGGTGTGGGATCACCGCTGGGATGATTATGAACTAAAATTAGGGAAGCTGCACTCTTTTTAATGGCAATTTTAAAAAGTTCCCGGGGATGGACCAATGAACTATTTAAATTACCAATGGAAATAGTCTCACAGCTTATCACCTGGTTTTTAGTATTTAACAAAAAAACCCGGAAATGTTCCCGGTCCAAATGCCTCATTTCCTCCATCACTAAGTTACTAGCATCTTCCGGTGAACGAATAAACGGTTTAAAATTCATCTCTACCATACTTATTCTCTTACCGATTTCTACAGCGGCTAAAATGCGGGCTGCTTTTGCTTGCCCTACACCGTTAAATTCGGAAAGTTCTTGTAAAGTAAGGTTAACCAGACCTTTTAGTCCACCGCTTTGGGAAAGAATTTGTTCTGCCAGTTCTAAAGCAGTGGCCTCTCTATTACCGGTAGCTAACAGAATGGCTATTAATTCCTGTTCATTTAAAGCCTGGACACCTAAGTTACACAACCTCTCTCTAGGTTTTAGTTCAACTGGATAATCCTTTAGAGTTAAACGATACTCAGGATTATTCACTTCAAAACCTCCACACCGAATCTTTTTAAGCCTTGAGCCAGCTTTTGTAAAGGTAGGCCTACTACATTAAAATAACAGCCTGTGATACTTTCCACTAAAAGAGCACCTAAACCCTGTATCCCATATGCACCGGCTTTATCAAAAGGTTCACCGGTGGCTATATATGCATTGATCTCTTGTTCGGTAAGTTGGCGAAATTTAACCCTGGTTATTTCGGAATCAATATAAGACTCTCCGGACATTGCATCAATTATGGCAATACCTGTTAAAACTTGATGTTCAGCACCGGAAAGAAATGAAAGCATATCATAAGCTTCACATTCACTTTTAGGTTTTCCGAGAATTTTTCCGTCTTTAAAAACTACCGTATCAGCACCAATAACCAAACCCTGTTTTAATGAACTCGCCACAGAACTTGCCTTATCCTTAGCTAACTGTTCCACCCATTTTTGAGGATTATCACCCTTAAACTCATTTTCCTCTACATTACTAACCTGAACAGTAAAAGATAAACCTATTTGTTTTAATAATTCCCAACGTCGTGGTGAAGCAGAAGCCAAAATAATTTCCACCAAAAAATCCTCCTACAGACGAAAATAGACAAAAAGAGCAACTAAAAAACCAACTAAACTGGCCACATTTAATTGAATTATTAAACCAAAAGTGAGGGAAAAGACTACTAGATCAATAGTGGTAGGTTGTAAGCCGATAGGTTGAAAACCAGTTTTTAAAATTGGCCAATATTGACCGAGGGTCTCGCCGAGTAGTGTGCCAATAAGCCCTCCAATTATTAGTAATATTACCAAAATCCATGGACTTTTAACACCATGTCGCAAAAAAAAACCTCCTTAATTAGCAAAATACGACTTTTGCCTAAAGTAAGTTTATCATTCTGATAATTGATAGACAAGTAATTACTTTTTGTAATTGTTGCCAGGTAAATTTATGCAGGTGGATTTTTCACCTTTTCAATGTTTTCTTGTAAAAACCCTCTTATCCAGTCTAAAATAAGAGGATTGGTTATTGGGATATCATCTAACTTCTCCCTAATTGTTTCGACATCAAAAATAAATTCTCGACCGTTAAAATTGTATTTAAATAACAAATTTAGGTCAGGTTTACTAACTATTATACTAATCAACGTAGAAACCAAATCACCCAAAGGAACCCGATCTATATGGCTGTGTTGAAAAGAAGCATAAATTTTTGTACCGATACCTTTATTTGAAGTAATTTTAAACTCTCCGTTACATGATAAAGCATTGGCTTTAAAAAGAGGAATACCTAAACCCACCTTCCGTGTAGTACGGGTTGTAAAAAAAGGATCTTCTACCTTTTCTATTTCCTCGGGTGTCATACCTTTACCGTTATCCCTGACAGTAATCTCCAAGATATCTTTCCGGGTATCCTCGATAATTTCAATCTCCAAACAAGTAGCTCCGGCCGCCAGTGAATTTTCGCTGATATCTAAAATATGTAAAGAAAGCTCACGCATAGACGAATCCCCCTTTCGGGTTAACCTTCCGATCATTTAAAAAGTGAGCGAATAGGCCCGTTAATATTAAGACTCGCTCACTAACTCACATAAGCATATTTTTTTTAGATACAAGATTTATGCCGTCTTCAAAACCAGACCTTTAAACAAGTAAAAACGGATCCTTTCCGGATGCATAAGCTAAATACCTGCCCTCTTCCCTTTTTAAAGCCATTTGCAATTCTTTAACGGAAAACTCCTCAATATATGCCCAGGTATAGGGACCTCCGATTTGTGACAAATAATGGGCATCAGAAGACAAAACTACACCCAAACCTCTTTTTTTCAAAAATTCAATTTGTTCCTTTACTCTGGGTAAATGGGGAGTAAGTTCCACCCCGGCAAATTCCAGGTTATCAGGGATGAACCCTAAGTTAGTCCACAAACTGAAAGCCGGTCTATCAATATGAGCTGGAAGAGCCAACCCCCCTATTTTTTTTATCTCCGCAACGAGCATATCAACAGTAATGTTAGTAGACGCCAACAGAAGTCTTTTATTTTCCCTTATTAAATTTCCCTGAGCATCTACAATTTTTTGCGGACCGAATATTTCCTCTTTATTTTCTACATTGGGTAATCCGGCATAAACAATTTCCTGACAAGCCAGACTCTGTTCTAATGTATCAAAGACACAGAGAATATGAACGTCCTCCCTAGTTTGAACCTCTATGCCCGGCAAATAGCTTATACCGGCACTTCGGGCACATTCCCAAAAAGCTTCCTGGTTCTCACAAGAATTATGATCAGCTATCACCAAAGCCTGTAAGCCTATCTCTTTGGCCTTTCTAATTATATTAGGAGGTGTCATTTCATCAGCACCACAAGGTGATAAAACAGAATGAATATGCAGGTCTATAGAAAAAAATTGCATTTTACTATCCTCTTTCCCCTCTTAAACCCAGCTCATAAAGTTGCCCGGCCAGAGTAAAAGCAGTTTGGGAGGATTTTAAGAGTATTATATTTTCTTTTTCTGCCTTCATTAAAGTTTCCCGATCCGGGTTTAAATTTTCCGGTAAAAGAATAGCCGAAAAATTTAAAAGAGAAGCAACCGCTAGTATATTTTGATGTGTTTGGATAGTAATCCAAAGATCATTTTCCCGCCCATGAGCCATAACATTACTTAAAAGATCACATACATATACCCCTTCAACTATTTGTTGGTCAAAGGTATTACTTTTAACCAATACTTCTAAACCTAAATTTTTAACTATTTCTTGCAATTTCATATTTACCGCCCCTTAAAAGTTTATTTCTATATATAAATCAGTGCCTTTTCCCGGGAGAGAATCAATTTTAAAGTAGTCACTGGATTTTTTAATGTTAGGTAAACCCATTCCTGCCCCAAACCCCATTTCCCTAATTTTATCGGGAGCTGTAGAAAAGCCTACCTGCATGGCCTCCTCAATATTGGCGATACCAGGGCCACGATCATTAACACTTATCTTTAATTTGTCAGCGGTTATTACTGCTTTTAAAATACCTTCATCTGCATGTATTACAACATTCATCTCCGCTTCATAGGTGGCAATGGTAGCCTTACGAATTATCTCAGGTCTTATGCCTATTTCCTGCAAAGTCTTTTTTAAAGTGCTGGCAGCGATTCCCGCCTGATCAAAATTACCTCCCTGAAGGTGAAATTCTAAAGTTCTATTTATTTCAGAACCTGATTTTGTCCCTAAATCCCCTTCATTTATCTCTTCCAATTTTAAGAAAGCCGCCAACCCTGCAATTACCTCCTTTGGAGTAATCAGACCAACCAAAGTATTACCATCATCCACCACCGGCAAACGTCCAAATTGATACCTTCTAAATAAGGAAAGAGCCACGCTAATGGAATCTTCAGGTTTAACGGAATGAACTTTTACGGTCATTCTCTCTCTGATAGGAGCATCTAACTTGTGTTCATCCAAAGCTTGAAAAACATCAGCGATACTTACAACACCGATTACTTTTCTATTTTTGTCTATTACCGGCATACCGGTAATATTTTTCAACCGCATTATTTCTTTAGCTTCGCCCATAGTCATTTCCGGAAAAACGGTAACCACGGAAGTAATCATTATTTCTTTAACGGTTAAACTTGGTAAATCATGTTTATCATTATTCATAATTTTCTATCTCCTTAGCACCTAATCCTCCCTTATATAAACTTCCACAGGATTCATACATAGGTAAAGAAGTAGCCAATAAGGGGAGTTTTTGCTGTGTTGCCATTTCAATAATAGTTTGTGGTGGAATTTTACCGCGAACAAACACTATGGCTTTAATATCCAGTATCTCACAAGTCCTAATAACCTGGGGGTAGACTAAACCGGTTAACAGCAAGCTTTTAGGTTTGGCAAAAGCTAACACATCGCTCATCAAATCAGCACCACAAGCTGTTAGTACTTCTACATCCTCCCAGTCAAGCTCAGTTGTTAAAATTCTTGCGTTTAGTAGCTCTTGTACCCGTTTTAATTTCATAATCGTTCCTCACTTTTACCAAAGAAATGAGTTTATTTTTAAATCCGAAAAAAGACGTCCCTACAAGACGCCTTTCTACGCTCAACAAATCAGTCATAATTCTTTTTTAAGGCTAAATTAAAGGTTAGTATTTCCAAATTAACAGCTAAATCTACATTTCGCAATTCCACATTTTCAGGTACGGAGATAACACTAGGAGCAAAATTAAGGATAGCTTTTACACCACTTTCAACCAGGTGATCGGCTACATCTTGGGCATATTTACTGGGAACAGCTATAATACCGATTCGTGCCTCCTGTTCTTTCACAACTTCCCGTAGTTTAGTAATAGGAAAAATAGGAACACCGTTTAAAGTTAACCCGATTTTATTGACATCATTGTCAAAAACAGCAACAACCTCAAAGCCTCTTTCCCTAAACCCTTTATACTGGGTTAGAGCAGAGCCTAGATTACCGGCGCCTACAATTACTACTTTCCAACCTTTATTTAAACCTAAAATTCTGATAATATGCTGATTTAAGTCACGAACATTGTACCCTACACCACGGGTTCCGAATTCACCAAAATAAGCCAGGTCTTTTCTGACCTGAGCAGGACTACCCCCAACTCCTTCCGCAATTTCTCCGGATGAAATATTAACTATTCCCTTTTTATCTAATTGGGTTAAGTATCTCGAATATACTGAAAGCCTTATTATGGTTGCTTCCGGAATCTTTAGGGTTTTCAAAACCATCACCCTCCTTTTGTGACAATTATAACATATGCAAGAAGACTTCTACAATAATCTACAAAATTTAAACAATCAATTAATTAATACCTTGTTAGTAACCTTTTCTATTGTTTCATGGTAACAATCAATTAATTCTAAAAGATACCCTTGACATAGTAAAACAGCCTCATCCCGCTTTGTTTCTCTGATTTTATCCAAAACTTGCCCATATATAATAGCTTTTTCTTTTAACATTGACAATTCTTGATAATAGTTTTTACTTTCATCCATTTGTAAAATTTGATCAGTTTTAGAAATCGCCCTATTTACTTCCTCTTGGATTTTATTAATCATTTCCGACCAAACTTGTTCTTTATAAACGGAATAATGAGGTGAGACAAACATTTTTAAAGAATGATTTAAAACTAGATTATACTCTCCCAAAAGAGGAGCAAATTTTCCAGCCATAAAACTATTGTCGGACGGGAATTTCAAAGCCCGGTCATTAATTAAACCTTCACCGATAAATATTTCAAAACCTTTTTTCTCTAAATTTTCTTTGAGGACAATTCCATTATTTTTTTCACTAAAACAACCTACCCAAATTTTATAAGGTGGCCCGGAAGAAACGAAAGGCCTTAAACCTATTTCTATAAGCCGATCTATATTAGCTTGAGCCGCTTTCACTTCCGAATATATACCTATCTGTAATGTATAGAATTTTACAGAATCCAAACGCAACACTTTTAATTTTTCTACCGGAGCAGGATTTGAAAGAGTTTCGCTTACAGGGTTGTCCTCTGACAATATATTATAAATATAATAACTACCTAAAAACTGGCCAAACAAAATACAGATTACCACAATATTTATAGAAACAAGAACTATTACAAAAATTTTGCGGAAATTGATCATACCTTCACCCCAAGATTTGTGGCTAGTTGATAGTGGCTAGTGGCTGAAATTATTAAACCACGGATAAACACGGATGGACACACATAAACACGACCGAAGGTTGTAATACTAGCCACTAGCCTCTAGCCACTAACCACTATGTTTTATATCTTATTCAGTGATGAAGGTTTTTAGAACATATTCTCTACTTTCACCTACTAAATAAAAGGACCCGCAAATACAGACCAGGTCATTACTATGGGCAATATTTAAGGCACACTCTATGGCCCGGCGATAATCTTCCTCAACTAAAACATTATCGGTGTATTTATGGGCAATTTCGGCTAAACTTTGCCAATTACCGGCCCTAGGACTAAGGGGTTTAGTTATTATTAAGGTATGAGCTAAAGGTGCAAGATAGGCCAGCATTTTCTCCTGTTCCTTATCACTTAAAATACCTAAAACCATAACCAATTTTTCATAATTAAAATATTTTGGCAATGACTGCGATAAACGAAAAGCCCCATCAGGGTTATGGGCTCCATCCAGAACAATTTGCGGTTTTGTGTCATAATACTCCAGTCTCCCAGGCCATTTGACTTTTTCCAAACCTTTTTTAAGATCGGCTGGCGGGATTATCCAACCCTTTTCTTTTAATACTTCAACGGTAGCAATTGCCGTTACTGCATTTTCCAGTTGATGGTCACCTAATAAAGGCAAGAAAAACTCACCATAATCATTCTGGCCAGTCTTTACTTTAAAAAACTGCCCATAGCTGGAAAAACTTATTTGTTCATAAATATAATCACTGGCCCGGTAAAAGGGAGCTTGTTTTTCTTGAGCTTTTTGGGCTAATACTTTTTCCACCTGATCATCCTGCCGGGAAATGACTACTGGAACTCCTTTTTTAATAATTCCCGCTTTTTCCTGGGCAATTTGGAATAAATCAGACCCTAAATAATCTGTATGATCCATGCTAATACTGGTAATTACCGCAACTTCCGGCATAACCACATTGGTAGAATCCAAGCGCCCCCCCATACCTACTTCAAAGATAGCAATATCCACCTTCTCTTTTGCAAAGTAGTTTAAGGCTAAAGCGGTAAGCACCTCAAATTCGGTGGGGTTTTCCCCCACCTTTTTTAACACTTGAGGTATCAATCTTCTTAAATACTCCATTTCTTTGCTAAAATCCGCTTCAGAAATCTCCTGTCCGTTGATTTTAATCCTTTCCCGGTAATCATGAAGATGAGGGGAAGTAAAAACACCTGTTTTATATCCACTGGATTCCAGTATACTGGCCAGCATGGCTGTTGTAGAACCTTTGCCGTTGGTCCCTCCCACATGAATAGTCTTTATTTTAAAGTGAGGATTATCTAACAAATTTAAAAGATTAGTAATCCGCTCCAAACCCAAATTAATACCAAATTTACATAATTCATGAAGGTAGGCCAGAGCTTCGGAGTAGTTCATTTGTTCACTTCCTTTTAGTGGCACCGGTTTTCCGCACCCACTGCACTAGGGTTATTTTAGGCTGTCCAACCTGGTTAACAAGGCCTCTTTATTGGCCTGGTATTTATTAAGTTTATCTTTTTCTTTATCAATTACTTCCTGGGGAGCCTTGGCCAAGAACCCTTGGTTACTTAATTTTTTCTCAAGCCTACTGATCTCCTGTTCCATTTTATCTACTTCTTTTTCTAAACGGGCAATCTCTTTTTCAATATCAACTAGGCCTTTCAAAGGTAAAAATATTTCAATCCCCTGTACAACTGCGGTAACCGCCTGTTGAGGTTTTTGGGCTAATTTTAATTCCAATTTCAAATTGCTGACAGTAGCCAGCTGCTTAATAAATCCTTCCCCATTACTAATAACCGTTAAATAGTCCTCCCTGTTGGCTCCAATAATAATTTCCGCCTCTATACCCGGAGGAATATTCATTTCACTACGCAAGTTTCTAATAGCCCTGATGATTTCCATAACTAAGGCCATTTCTTCCTCAATCTTCTTATCTACAAATTGCTCCTCAACCTGAGGCCAGGTTGTTAACATAATTGTTTGGCCTTCATGAGGCAGATGCTGCCAAATTTCCTCTGTAATAAAAGGCATAAAGGGATGTAACAATTCCATGGTTCCCCGTAAAACATTAGCCAGAACACTTTGGGCAGTAGCCTTGCTTACCTCATTTTCTTTACCGTATAGACGTGGTTTCACCAGTTCAATGTACCAATCACAAAACTCACTCCAGATAAAATCATAAAGCAATCGTGCAGCTTCCCCTAACTCATACTTTTCTAAAAGTTTTGTTACTTGATCTACGGTAGAATTAAAACGACTTAAAATCCAGCGATCCGCTAGATTATACTGGGGAGCATATTTTCCTTCTTCATAATCTTTTAGATTCATTAAAACAAAGCGAGCTGCATTCCAAATCTTGTTGGCAAAATTACGGGTAGCTTCTAATCTTTCAAAATGAAATCTTAAGTCGTTCCCAGGGGTGTTACCGGTTATCAGCATAAACCTTAAAGTATCTGCTCCATACTCTTCAATTACCTCTAAAGGATCTACCCCATTACCCAAGGACTTACTCATTTTTCGCCCTTGAGCATCCAGAACTAAACCGTGGATAAACACTTCTTTAAAAGGTATTTCCTCCATGGCATATAAAGCTGTAAAAATCATCCTGGCTACCCAGAAGAAAATGATATCTCTTCCCGTCACCAACACACTGGTAGGATAATACTTGGCTAAATCCTTTGTCTGCTCCGGCCAGCCTAAAGTTGAAAAGGGCCATAAACCTGAACTAAACCAGGTATCTAAAACATCCGGATCCTGCTCTAAATTATGAGAGTTACATTTAGGACAAGTTGAAGGATTTTCTTTACTACAAATCACTTCCCCACAGTCCTGGCAGTACCAGACGGGTATCCTATGCCCCCACCATAACTGGCGAGAGATGCACCAGTCTCTAATGTTCTCCATCCAGTCCAGATATATTTTGGTAAACCTTTCCGGAACAAAACGGGTTTTACCTTCTTTAACTACTTGAATAGCCGGTTGGGCTAAGGGCTTCATTCTTACAAACCATTGTTTAGAAACTAAAGGTTCGATAACTGTATCACAGCGGTAACAATGACCTACTGCATGATCATGGTCCGTTATTTTAACCAGGTAACCTTGCTTTTCCAAATCCTCAACAATTCTCTTACGGCATTCATATCTATCCAACCCTTGATAAGGTCCCGCATTTTCATTCATACGAGCATCTTTGCCCATTACAACCACCTCAGGCAAGTTATGTCTTCTTGCCACCTCAAAATCATTAGGGTCATGGGCAGGTGTAATCTTAACGGCTCCGGTACCAAACTCTCTATCAACATATTCATCGGCTATTACCGGAATCACTCTGTTGACAATGGGTAAAACAAGGTTGGTACCTATTAAATGAGCATAACGTTTATCTTCCGGATGAACTGCCACTGCTGTATCTCCCAGCATGGTTTCCGGTCGTGTAGTAGCTATTTCGATATAATCAGTGCCGTCTTCAGTAGGATAGCGCAAATGATACAGCTTGCCTTTTTCTTCGGCATGTTCTACCTCAATATCGGAAATGGTGGTCTGGCAATGAGGGCACCAGTTAATAATATAATTATCCTGATAGATCAAACCATCGTTATACAAGCGGACAAATATTTCTCTTACTGCCTTGGAACAACCTTCATCCATAGTAAAACGTTCCCGGTCCCAATCACAAGAGGTTCCCAGTTTTCTTAACTGTTGAGTAATCCGGTTACCGTACTGTTCTTTCCAGGCCCAGGCCCTTTCCAAAAACTTTTCCCGACCCAATTCATGCTTATTTGTTCCCTCTTCAGCTAATTGGGCTTCAACTTTGGCCTGGGTAGCTATCCCGGCATGGTCAGTACCGGGGAGCCATAAGGTATTATACCCCTGCATCCTCCGCCAGCGGGTCAAAATATCCTGTAAAGTATTGTCCAAAGCATGACCTAAATGTAAAGAACCGGTCACATTAGGGGGAGGCATAACAATGGAAAAATGAGGCTTGTCCTCATCCACATCGGCATGGAAGAATTTATTATTTTCCCAATAAGTATACCATTTTTCCTCTACCTGCTTAGGATCATAAACTTTCGATAAGTTATTCTCAGTCATTAACTTTTCTCCTTTCCAATTTGCTGACAATATTATAAAAGCCTCTCTCATCCCTAAGGACGAAAGAGGCTACTTCCGCGGTACCACCTTAATTTCACAATAAATGTGACTCTTTACAAGCTATAACGGGCTTTCCCGAAGAAACCTACTGAGTTAGTGACTAGTGACTGGTGACTAGTCACTAGTTGGTAGTGGCTAGATTTAGTGATTAGTGACTGGTGACTAGTAATGTCTTAGTCTTAACCTCAACCTTAACCTTACGACCGTAGGGAGTTTAAATCTCGCCCACTCGCCCACTGACATCTTGAGTGTCCCGTGAGTGTTAGACTCGCTCACTTCTTTTTCCGTTCAGTTTCCTGCCTCCGGGGCTACCTTCAGGTTGGAGCATCCAGGGAATTTTTCAGCCAAGAATTCCCCTCTCTTTAGGAGCCGGAACAACCCTACTCCTCCCCTTCAACGGCTGTTATATTATAAATACACTTTCACATTTTCTATATTATACAATGAAATTCACCTCTGTCAAGTTCCGAAAAATTTTTGCTTTTTCGCTTCTTTAAAGCTGTAGCCCAGGCGTGCTTTTTTGGCCTGTAATGCTTTTAATCCCACTATTCCGCCGGAAGTTCCCAGCATTACTGAGGCTGCCCATTGAAAAAGCACATGTTCCCAGCCGACTAAAGTAGGGACAACTTCTAATAAGAAGATGGCTGAGAGAAATCCTAAAAATACCCCTGTCCACAAACCATGCTGCCATCCTTTAAATCCTGCCCGATAAGCTGCCAAAAATCCTCCTAAGAAAAATACACTCCAGGTTACTAATTTCAATAAACCTTCCATGACATAAATTGTTTCATCAGTGAAAATAACCAGACCCATAGTGCCCATCCCTACTAAAAGTATCCAGAGAAACAGGGACATTAAAATACCATACCATAATGCGGCAAAACTAACCCCCAATTCTTTGCTGTCCGTAAATTTTTTTATGCTTCCACTGATTTTCCTTAAATCTTTTTTCACCTCAGTCCTCCCCCTTTATTTACTAAACTCAGTAAATTTCTATGTAAAAAATATAAAATTATTCAAATTAATAGAAATTATTACTACTGAACTCTAATTTTTTGAATATACATAGATTGAGTTTTTCGGGAGGTGAAAATCCGGTGAACCGGAAAAAATGGAGCATTTTATTAATATTTCTATTTTCAGTAATATTAATTACCGCCTGTCATCTGCTAAAAAAAGATTCACCTTCTCTTACCACTATTCACTTACAGGAGTTTTCTCACAGCATTTACCATGCACCTCAATATGTGGCCGTAAACAAGGGTTTTTGGGCAGAAGAAGGCCTCATAATCCGAATAGAACAAGCTAAAAGTAATCCTCAGGAAATAATAGAGGGACTGCTTACAGAAAATACAGAAATTTTGTTAATTGACGGGCAATTAATACTACCTTTACTTAAATCATCGGCGAGAGAAAATATAATCGGTTTTGCTCAAATAACTCAGAATGAAGGCTCTTTTTTAGTCCACCGGGAAGAAAAACATGATTTTCAATGGGAAGACCTAAAAAAGGAAATAATTATTAGTAGCCCCTCGGAAACCTTATCCCAAGCTCTTTTAGAATATGTTCTTAGAGAGAATAAAATCAGACCTTATCGCGAGGTGGATGTGGTTGAAAATATTCCTTCAAAGGAACTGGCGGTAGGTGTATTTAAAAGCGGTAGCGGAAATTTAATTCAACTTTCCGAACCCCTTGTTTCTCTAGTAGAACAAGAAAAAGAAGGCTATGTTGTCACTTCTTTGGCCGGGCAAATTGGCAACATCACTAACGGTGTATATGTAGCTCCAAGAGATTATCTGGAAACAAAACAGGAAATCATTCAAAAGTTTACCAATGGCTTATATAAAGCTCAAATCTGGTGTGCTACCCACGATGCAAAAGAAATTGCCCAGGTAATAAAACCTTTTTTTCCTGAAGTAAAAATGGAAATTCTCGAAACAGCAGTAAACCGGTACAAAGACCTGGAAGTCTGGAATACTAACCCTGTTATTCAAAAAGAAAGTGTAGCCAGACTCCAGGAAATTCTGACAAATGTAGGAAAAATGGGGGCAGAAATTTTTGAAAATGATTTTATAGACAATTCCTTTGCCCAAAATGCCATAGAAAATATCCCCTGGCCGGAAGAAAGCAAGTAACTAGTGACTGGAATTATGAACCACTAATGCACACAGATTAACACAGATAAACACTAATGGTTCGCCTAACGGCGAAAAATATTGATATCTTTTGAATGAGCATCTGCTTTAAAGCTCTTTATTAGGGATGCATCTGCTCACGGGTTAAAATTTAGGGATGCATCGTCTTTAAAGTAATCTTTCAGGATGCATCAAAAAATGAATCCTAAAAGCAGATGCATCATGCAGCATAACCCTAAAGCAGATGCTCATATAGAATTGCAATAATTATTTTTTCGCTTACTCGCCACATGCCCACTACAAACTAGTCACTAGTCACTAATCACTAAATCTAGCCACCAGCCACTAAAAACTAGCCACTAAACTATTTGTATTCATCCGTGTTTATCCGTGGTTAATAATTCTATTACCATCTAGTGTATTCTTTAAAACAAGCCAAACACACCGGCTTACCATTCTGTAGCCTGCCCCGGGGCTCCATAAAATACTCCCCACATTCCGCACAAGGAATCGAATTAAAGATCCTGGCTTTACTAGGTAACTGAATATCTACAAATTCCACTTTACAGATTTTTTCAAAGGGTAAATGCAAAATGTCCTGTATACGCTGTTGCTGTTGAGATTGAAATAATTCTTTTTCTTCACTGCTGGCTTTGCCGCTGAATACTTTTTCTCTGAGAGCTTTCTGTTCTTCACTGGGTTTACTTCCATAAAAAGCAACTCTTACAGCTTTGTTTCCATCCCTACGGGCAATGGTGTACACCTGTTTACCATAATCTCTGAAAAATAGATTGCCTTTACCCAAGGTACAACCGGCAATGACCTGAACCCCGTCCACTCCACAGGCATCCGTTTCTACAATGGCTACTAATTCTTCATCTTCCGCCCTTTCCACTCCTAATTTTTCTAAAGCGATTAGACTTGCCCGTACTCCTAAAGCCAGGCCGGGGCAAGCATGACCGTGAAATTTAACGGCTTCTTGCCATTTTGTTGTTATATCCATCATTCATTCTCCTTTCGCCATTTTTCAAAGAGTCCCAGACCTTTTGCATTTAAAACCACATCAATTTGGGAATTATACGGTTTTATGTCCAGGACCGGGCTTTTATCTAAAGCGTCCATTCCTTTTACTTTTAGCAGATTTCCTTTTCTCTCCAGTAAATCCACTACATTAAAAGCTATGGGATTAGGCCGGTGAGGTGATCTGGTTGCAAATACACCGTGAAGTTTTGTATCCCAAGGTGTGGTAACCTGGAGCAAATCCCGTTGGGCCCGGTCACACCAGTACAAAACGATTAAATGGGATACCATCTCCAAATCTTTTAATCCGGCAGAATACTTCTCGAATATTTCTATTGTAAAAACATCCATTTTCATTCTTCCTTGAGGTGGCGCATCCTTCGTTTCCCGATAGGGTGAATGAATTATGCCAATCGGTACTAAATTCATAAATATATAGCCTCCTTAAAAATCCGAAAAATTTGCGGTGGCTTGTAATAATTTTCGGGTATAGGGATGTTGAGGTAGGCTGAAAATCTGGGTGCTTAAACCCCTTTCCACCACTTGGCCGTCTTTTAAGACAAAAACCCGATCACTTACCTTACGAGCCAAAGCTAGGTCATGGGTGATGAAAAGAATGCTTAAACCCCTTTTTTCCTGTAAATCCATGATCAACCTCATGATTTTGGCCTGGATACTGGCATCCAGAGCTGAAGTAGGTTCATCGGCAATTAATAGTTTGGGTTCTAAGACTAACGCCCTTGCAATGGCCAGCCGCTGCAGTTCTCCGCCACTTAAATGGTGGGCATACCGGTTTAAAAATTCATCCTCATCGGGTAGCTCCACATCTCGTAAAGCTTTCTTTGCCTTGTGGATTCTTTCCTCAGGAGTGCCTAGCTTTTGAATAACCAGGGGCTCACACACCGTCTCCAAAACATTGAGTCGGTGACTGATACAGTCCTGGGGGTTTTGGAAAATCATCTGGACTTTTTGATAAAATTCCTTATTCCATTTAACTATTTTTTCCCCTTGAAAGTAAATACTGCCCTGATTAGCCTTTTCCAAGCCCATTAAACACAGGGCTAAAGTGGTTTTACCGGAACCGCTCTCCCCCACTACCGCTACCGTTTCCCCTTCCTCAATATCCAAAGAAACTCCTTTTAAAGCCGTTACTCCCGAATAGACCTTAGTAAGGTCTTCCACTTTTAAAAGGTTGACCACTCCTCCCCGCAAACAGGCGATTTCCCTTTCTCCCCTTTTTTCTAGCTTAGGGATTATTTTAGTACAGTCAGCTATCCGCTGGGTACATCTGTTGGCAAAAACGCACCCTTCCTGCTTCTCTATACCGAAACCGGGTATCCCCTGTAAATCCTTGGTGGCATCAAGAGTAGGAAAAGAACGAACTAACCCCCTCGTATAAGGATGGCGGGGATTTTTGAGTATATCCTTAGTTAAACCCAACTCCATAATTCTCCCTTGATAGAGAACAGCTACCCTATTAGCCAGTTGATAAGCGGTGCTTAAATCATGGGTAACTAAAACCACTGTTTTTTCTGAAAAGACCTCCTTTAATAATTCACAAATCTTTGCTTTAGTCAATCCGTCCAGGGCTGCCGTTGGTTCATCCAGGATTAATACTTCCGGGTCATTGGTTAAAGCCATGGCTATCAGGGCCCTTTGTTTTTCTCCCCCACTAAGCTGGTGAGGGTACATCTGTCCCTTTACAGGTGCAAGACCTACTTTGTTTAACAAGTAATAAGCTTTTTTCTGGGCCTCTTTCCTGCTCAAAAGCTCATGTTCCAACATAGGCTCCATTATCTGTTCAAGAACGGTCATTACCGGGTTGAAAGACCTATTTAAATCCTGAAAAACCATACTTACTTTATTCCATCTCAATAATCTCCTTTGGGGCTCAGGTAAAGATAAAAAATCCACCCCTTGGTAGATGATCTGGCCCTCCACATTGCCCGGACATAAGCCCATGAGACTTAAAGCCAGAGTTGTTTTACCTGCACCTGATTCACCGATAACGGCTAATACATCCCCTTTGGGTACGGTAAGATTCAATTCTTTGATAACCGTGTTCCTTCCATAAGTAATTGTTAAGTCTTTAATCTCCAGCATTTTTTCCCACCTTTAGCCGCGGATTTAAGATTTCCTCCAGGGTGTACCCTAAGAAAGAGAAAGCCATTACCGTCAATGATAAACCTAGAGCCGGAGGAAGCAGCCAGTACCAATTATTTAAATAAGAATACTGTAAAGCCCGGTTGATAATCGTACCCCAGCTAATTAAAAGAGGGTCGCTAATACCCAAAAAGGCCAACCCGGCTTCCATAAATACGGCCCTTCGGGCATGAGCAATAAAGGAAGAAGCCAAAATGGGCCCCAAATCGGGAATAATGTGTTTGACCAGAATATAGAAAGTACCGGCCCCAAAGGTTTTGGCGGCCTTAATATGACTTTTCTCTTGTAAAGTAAGGGTCTGGGCCCGAATGATTCGAGCACACCCGGGCCAGTTAAAGATTGAAAGGACAATAACCATCGTCACCGGTCCCGGTCTTAAATAGGCAGCGGTTAACAGCAACAATAAAATATTAGGGATAATCAAAAAAATATCAATCAACCTCAAAACAAACCTTTCGTAAATCCCCCTCAATAAAGCTGCACTGCAACCGATAAAGACAGCTAAAGTCACTGTAAGTATCCCCACCGATAAAGCAGTAATAAAAGAGGTCCTGGCCCCGAAAATCACCCTGCTCCAAATATCCTGGCCCAAATCATTGGTACCCAGCCAGTGTTTTTGGGAAGGGGGTTGAAAAATATTTTCCGATACCTGGCGGGGAGAGTATGCCGTTAAAACAGGTGCCAGAAAGGCAATACTTAAGATTAAAGCTAAAAAGATTATCCCTAACCTGCCCAACCTGTTTTCTTTAAACCCGCGAACATAATTAATATGCATTGTTCTTCACCCTTGGATCAATTCGGGGATAAATTAACTCCACGAAAAAATTAATCAATAAAATTACTACCGCCACTAAGAAAAAAACTCCTTGAATTAAAGGAAAATCCCGACCTAAAATAGCCCGGTAGATCAATAAACCCATCCCCGGATAAGCAAAAATCGTTTCAATAAACAGTGCTCCCGTAAATAACCGGCCCAATCTTACCCCTGTACGGGTAACAATGGGCAAAAGTGAATTCCTTCCCACATGCCGGTATCTGATATTTTTGGGCTTAATCCCTTTAGCCCTCGCCGTAAGAATAAAAGGCTCCTCTAAAAGAGTAACCACCGTTGTTCGTGTTAACAAATAACAGGAAGCAATCTCCGTCAACACTAAAGCCGATAAAGGTAAAAACAAGTGATGGAGAACATCTAATAATAGGCTCACTCCTGTTAATTGACTATAAGGGGTCATTGCCCCTCCTAAAGGAAACAGACCTAAAACCACCCCAAATAATAAGAGGAGAAAAAGGCCAATTACCAGATCCGGGAAACCGTTAAGGAACATAAAACCCGTCAGCAACCCTTGGTCCGCTAACCTGCCTTTACGCCACCCGGACTCTACACCTAGAATAAATCCTATCAGAGTAGAAATAATCAGGGCCAAACCTGTTAACAATAGAGTCCACGGCAAAGCACCTAAAAGGAGGTCAAGAACAGGTCCCTGAAAGTAATAAGAGTAACCCAGGTCACCTTTTACAATTCCACTTAAATAATTAAAAAACTGTTCCCATAGGGGTTTATCTAAGCCCATCCTCCGAGTTAATTCAACTTTCGCCTCCGGAGTCATGGTAATTAAGGCATCCTCACCGTAAATGGATAGCAAAGGGTCACCGGGCAATAGCCGGGGAAGAAAAAAGTTTAAGGATATTACTATTACCAGAGCCATCAGATAATCAATTATTCTTTTTCTTCCCATAACTAAAGCCCCCTCTCTTTTTATTCAATGAAAGACAGTTTATTTAAAGGTACAGGTATGCCGGAAGCTAATCCTCCCAGAGTATAATACAGATTCACCTGATTGTCTCGCACCTGATAAGAATTGGGATAGTATAAAGTTAAAGCAGGTAAATCTTCCGCATATAATTTCTGGATTTGGGCCAGTACTTCCTTTCTCTCTGAAACATCAATGATTGTTAACTGTTTTTCCAAAAGCTCCTTCAATTCCTGGTTTGAATGATAACGGGCACTATGAAAACTATCTCCTAAAACCATATTGTTCACAAACTGAGGGTCCCCTCCTAACCCCCCATGGCCGCTTAAAACCATTTGAAAAGCCCATTCTTGGGTACGGGCATCCACGGTTTTATCATCCAGGACCCTTATTTCCAAGGATATACCTATCTTTTCCAGGTCATTTTTAATAAGTTCCGCATCACTGCTGAATCTGGCGGAAGTAAGCAGCTCCAGTTTAAGGGTTTCTCCACCGTAACCCATTTCCTTTAAAAGCTCCCGAGCTTTCTCAGGATTATATTCATATTGCTCTACTTCAGGATAATACCAGGGACTGTCCGGGGGGATAAAGCCCGGGTTACCCTCTAAACCATGACCCCTTTGGGAGATATTGACCAACTTTTCCCTATCAATTCCGTAAGCAATAGCCTGACGGAACCTTAGGTCACTAAAGGGTTCCTGGCGGAGATTAAACTTAAGCTTGGCGTTCCAGTTGTAATCAGAGATTAAAACGGTATAACCCTTTTCTTTAAAGGTATCTATCATCTCCGGAGGTACGGGACCCGCATTAACCTCACCTCTTAGGATTGCCTGGGGAATCATCTGCTCATTAAGCTTAATGAACCGCAACCTTTCAACTTTAGGTTGACCCAAATAGTAGTTGTCATTTCGCTCATAAAGATAAGTACCCTGCTCTTTATTATAATCCACTAATTTAAAAGGGCCGGTGCCGATAAGGGCATCCTCCTCTGTATATTCCAGAGGATTATCAATGTTTTGGTAAATGTGCTCCGGTAAAATAGGCATTGTTCCTGCCACATTAACTATAAAAGGAGCATAGTCCTTTTCCAAATATACCTTAACCTCTTCATCGTTAAGAGCAACCACTTCTTTTACTACGCCTGTATCCACCCAGGAATAAGGATGCTTTTTTAGATAAGAAAAAGTAAAGACTACATCACTGGCGGTAAAATATTCTCCATCATGCCACTTTACCCCAGGTCTCAGTTGAAAAATAAAAGCCTTTTCCTCCTCTATATACTCCCAATCTTTAGCTAAAGCACCTACCAAATTTCCGGTTTCGTCCTTCCAGAGAAGAGTATCAAAAATTAAACTCATTCGAACATAACCGGGACCCCGGTTATAATGAGTAAAAGGTGCCGGAAATCCCCAATCCCCGGTAGTATCAGCAATTGTGTAGACCTGGGGATTGCTGTTACATGCCGAAAAAATGAATAAAGAAAAAATCAAAATTAACAAAAACGTAGTTAATCTATTTCGCACAAAAGCTCCCCTCCCAATTAAGAAAAATAAAAAAGCCATCAAGACCTACCTCCGTTATTAGGTAGACCTTCATGGCTTCTATGCTTCCTTCTAGGCCAGCATTGACAGAAAATTTAATCCCAAAAATAATCTCAGTAGTACTATTTCATAAGTACAGTTTCGCATGATGAATAAATCTATTATTATTACTTCTACTTCTTGAAACCTTTAAAAATTCCTCCTTAGCCTGATAATATTTTTTTATAGCAAACTTATTAAAATAAAATCAGCAATTGGTTCATCTAGTGCAAAAATTCCTTCTGTGTTAAAATTTATATTATGCGCTCACCAAGGATTTACATTAGGAGGGTTTACTTTGCATCCGTTAATTGCTGATCTACTGCTTTTACTTGTAGCCCTTGTCTGGGGGCTAACCTTCCCAGCCATTAAAGGAGCTTTGGAAGGTATTGGCCCTTATGCTTTTTTAGCTATCAGATTCAGTCTAGCCAGTATCTTTTTAATAATAGTTTATTTAAGGAAAATACGTACTATTAATAAGTATTGCATGCAAGCCGGTTTCTTCATCGGCTTTGTTCTTTTTGGGGCCTATGCTTTGCAAACAATAGGTATCCAATATACCACTGCCTCTAATGCTGCATTTATTTCCGGACTGACGGTGGTTTTAGTACCTTTACTTAATATTCCCTTTTCTAAACAGCTGCCCAATTTTTATGCTTTATTAGGGGCTATATCTGCTACTTTTGGTTTAGGTTTATTATCTTTAAACTCTAGTTTCAGCATTAACTTTGGTGACTTTCTAGTATTATTATGTGCTTTTTGTTTTGCTTTGCAAATTATATTAGTTGGTAGGTTTGCTCCAAATACAGACTCGGAATTACTGACAATAATCCAAATTACAATAGTTGCGTTTTTCAGTGGCCTTTTTACTTTGAACTTAGAAACATTACCGGAAAAATTCACAAGTGAAGTTTGGCTGGGCTTAGCCATAACGGCAATCCCCGCCACATCTTTGGCCTATTTAATTCAAAATAAAGTTCAGCAGTTTACTTCACCGGCTCGAACAGCTATCGCCTTTTCCATGGAGCCGGTCTTTGGAGCAATCTTTTCTTATTTCTGGCTTCAGGAAACTCTGACTACTCAGGGGCTGATAGGCTGTGGTTTTGTTCTTTTAGGAATGTTAATTGCGGAACTTAAAAGTTAAAAAGGAGACTCACAGGAGTCTCCTTTTCAGAGGGCTAGCTTTTAACAAATTTTTCGATCCATTCCTGTACTTCTTCTACACCCTGCCCTGTTTCCGCAGAGAAAATAACCAAAGGTTGAGAAGAAGGGAGCTTCAATTTTTCCTTTATTTGTTTGGTATGTTTCTGCCACTGCCCGCGGGAAATTTTATCCGCTTTAGTGGCTACAATCAGTGTGGGCAACTGATAGAATTGTAACCATTCATACATAGTTAAATCATCATTAGTAGGCTCATGACGGATATCAACAACTTGGATTACTCCCCGAAGTTCTTTTCTCCCTTTAAGATACTCTTCGATAAATTTAGCCCATTGTTCTTTAATCTTTTGAGATACTTTGGCAAAACCATAACCGGGCAAATCCACAAAGAAAAATTCTTCATTGATCCGATAAAAATTTAAGGCTTGAGTTTTACCGGGTCGCCCGCTGGTACGGGCCAGGTTTTTACGGTTAATCACCTTATTTATTAAAGAAGATTTTCCTACATTAGACCTACCCGCTAAGGCTATCTCCGGTAAACCCTCATTAGGATACTGTTTTTTACTTACGGCACTGATCACAAATTGAGAACTTTTAATAATCACTATTCTTCCTCCACTAATGCTTTTTCCAATACCTGATCCATGTTTTCCACCAAGAAAAACTCCAGTTTTCTCTTAATATTAGCAGGTATATCTTCTAAGTCTTTTTTGTTTTCTGCAGGTAATATTATCAACTTACTACCGGCACGGTGAGCTGCTAAAACCTTTTCTTTAATTCCACCTACAGGAAGAACCCTGCCTCTGAGAGTGATTTCACCGGTCATCGCCACGTCTTTTCTAATTTTTCTTTTAGATAAAGCCGAGGCTAAAGCGGTAGCCATTGTTATTCCCGCAGAGGGACCGTCTTTAGGGATAGCCCCTTCCGGCACATGTATATGTATATCATAGTTTTCATAAAAATCCGGTTCTATGTTTAATTCTTTAGCTTTACTCCTCACATAGCTAAAACCGGCTTGAGCTGATTCTTTCATGACTTCACCTAGCTTACCGGTTAAAAGCAGTTTCCCTTTACCAGGCAATAAGGAAACTTCTATCTGTAAGATGTCTCCGCCTGCTTCAGTCCAAGCTAAACCGGTTGCCACCCCAATTTCATTTTCGTTTTCTGTTGTTCCGTACCTGTAACGGGGAATGCCTAAGAATTTATCTAAATTTTGGGTGGTAACTCTTACTTTCTTTCCTGGGTTTTTTACAATTTCCTTAGCTGCTTTACGGCAGATGCCGGCAATTTCCCTTTCCAGATTCCGTACACCGGCTTCCCGGGTATAATGCCTGATAATTTTCAAAACAGTATTCTCTGAAATTTGCAGGTCTTCCTCATTTAAACCGTGTTCTTTGCGCTGTTTGGGCAGTAAGTACCTTAAAGCAATCTGCAGTTTTTCCTCTTCCGTATAACTGGAAATCTCGATAACTTCCATTCTATCTAAAAGAGGCCTAGGGATATTATAAATAACATTAGCTGTAGTTATAAACATTACATTGGAAAGATCAAAAGGAACCTCGAGAAAATGGTCACTGAAACTGTTGTTCTGTTCCGGATCCAAAACCTCCAATAAGGCAGCAGAAGGGTCTCCCCGAAAGTCCATACTCATTTTGTCAATTTCATCAAGGAGAAAAACGGGATTATTAGAACCTGCATTGCGCATTCCCTGAATTATTCTGCCGGGAAGAGCTCCTACATAAGTCCGGCGGTGTCCTCTGATTTCTGCCTCATCTCTAACCCCACCTAAAGAAATCCTAACAAATTTTCTTTCCATTGCCCGTGCAATGGATTTCGCCAAAGAAGTTTTTCCCACTCCCGGTGGGCCAACAAAACAAATAATGGGGCCTTTCATTTTTTTAGTCAACTGCCTAACCGCCAAATACTCTAAAATCCGTTCCTTAGCCTTTTTTAAACCATAATGGTCTGCATCTAATATTTCCCGGGCCACATCTATGTCCAACCGGTCCTCAGTCTGTATACTCCAAGGTAAAGATACTAGCCAGTCTAAATAATTTCTTATCACCGCGGACTCAGCAACCATGGGAGGCATTTTTTCAAAACGTTCTACTTCTTTTAAGGCCTTCTCTTCTACCTCAGGAGGCAAATTAGCTTCAGCGATCCTTTCCCTTAATTCATCCGCTTCCGCTAACCGCTCGTCTTTTTCTCCCAGTTCTTTTTGAATTGCTTTTAACTGTTCCCTTAAATAATATTCTTTTTGAGTTTTTTCCATTTGTTTACGGACACGGGAACTAATTTTGCGTTCTAATTCTAAAATCTCCAACTCCCGGTTTAAAATGGCGTATAACTTTTCTAAACGTTCTTTAATATCTATTGCTTCCAAAATTTGTTGCTTATCAGAGACCTTAAGAGTGAGATGAGAAGCGATTACATCCACTAAACGGCCAGGTTCTTCCAAAGTAACTACAGCAATAACCGTTTCTGAAGGAATTCTTTTACTAATCTTCACATACTGTTCAAATTGAAAAATAACACTTCGCATTAATGCTTCCGTTTCCGCACTTTTTTCCGCCTCTACTGCTTCTTCTTCCTTATATTCTTCTAATTCTACTTCCATATACGGATCAAAAGAAGTAAAACGTAAAGTTTTTGCCCTATGTAATCCTTCCACTAATACCCTAATTGTTCCGCCAGGCAATTTAAGGATCTGTTTAATCTCGGCTACAGTGCCTATTTTATAGATATCCTCAGCCTTGGGGTCATCAGTCTCAGCAGCCTTTTGAGTAGCCAAAAAAATCAATTTGTCTTGAATCATAGCCTCTTCAATGGCTTTAATTGACTTGACTCTACCCACATCTAAATGAATTACCATAAAAGGAAAGACTAAAACTCCTCTTAAAGGCAATACGGGTAGACGTCGCACATTATGAGTGGACATTCTTTTCCCTCCTAGAAAAAACTACTGGTTTTTTAATGTGCCCTTATAATATTCGCTTGTTAATTGTTTACTCCTTCTTTGCGATTAGAATTAAATACAGGGCACTGCCGGTTTGGCCAGTTTAAACTGAGTAAGATTATGGTCATGATCATTCTCTTCAAAGGGTTTTAACAAAGCTAAAGAAATAACTTCTTCCAACCTTTCTACCGGAATAACCTTTATACCTTCAATTTTATTAAAAACCTCCTGCCAGTTTTCTTTAGGGATAATAACACGATCGGCACCGGCATGGCGGGCGGCTTCTACTTTGGCCACTACTCCTCCCACAGGTTTTACCTGTCCCCGGATAGAAACTTCGCCTGTCATGGCAATCTTATTATCAACAGGAATATTTTTTATGGCGGAATAAACTGCAGTGGCTATGGCAATTCCTGCAGAAGGGCCGTCATTGGGTACCCCGCCTGGAAAATTAACGTGAATATCATAATCCCTAGGGTCTACATCCAGGTTTCTACGCAAAACAGTTAAAACATTTTCTACCGAACTTTTCGCCATACTTTTGCGGCGAATCTTTTGACCACCCATACCGCTTAATTCTTCTTCTTCTACGATACCGGTAACAACCACTTTGCCATGTCCTTTTCTTGCCCTGATCACACTTACCTCTATTTCATTAATGGTGCCTAAATTGGGCCCATAAATGGCTAACCCATTAACTAATCCTACTTGTGGCTGAGGAGCCACCTTTTTTTCCGGTCGCGGGGAGTATTGACCACTGTTCACCACCCACTCTATATCTTCACGGGTAATTTTTTTTCTTCCTTCTGTTAAAACAATGCCGGCAGCTATTTGAATAATGTTAACAGCCTGCCGTCCATTCGTGGCATATCTTTGGACAACCTGTACCGCCTCAGGTTCAATAGCAAAATTAATTTTTTTAGCGGCATTTTCAGCAATTATACCAATTTCCTCCGGTAAAAGTCCACGGAAAAAAACTTCTAAGCAACGGGACCGGATAGCAGGAGGGATCTCTTGAGGTAATCTGGTGGTAGCAGCAACTAAGCGAAAATCAGCAGGCAGGCCATTCTGAAAAATATCATGGATATGGCTGGGAATATTTGTATCCTCCGGACTATAATAAGCACTTTCCAGGATCACTTTTCGATCTTCTAAAACCTTTAACAATTTGTTTATCTGAATAGGGTGAAGTTCTCCGATTTCATCAATAAACAGTATCCCGCCATGGGCTTTAGTTACAGCACCGGGCTTAGGTTGAGGAATACCGGCCATACCCATAGCACCGGCTCCTTGGTATATAGGGTCATGGACAGAACCAATTAGCGGATCTGCAATCCCTCTTTCATCAAATCGTGAAGTAGCCCCATCAACCTCCACAAAATTTGCATCTTCCTTAAAGGGAGAATGAGGTTGTTTTTTAGCATATTCTAAAACTAAACGGGCAGCTGCCGTTTTACCTACACCAGGAGGACCATAAATAATTACATGCTGGGGATTAGGACCACACAAAGCCGCTTTTAAAGCTTTTATGCCTTCTTCCTGCCCCACAATATCCTCAAATCTCTGAGGTCTTGTTTTTGCAGCCAGCGGCTCCGTTAATTTTATTGAACGCATTTTTTCCAGTTTATCCAATTCCTTACGGGATTCTTTTTGCACTGCTATCTTATTTCCCTGCTGACTTTTTAAGAGATTCCAAAAATATAAACCAATAACTATCGCAAAAAAAACTTGTATAAACCCTAAAATGCTGCCGATACTTCCTCCAAACATAAATATCCCCTTTCTGCCAATCTCTTAAAGTAAAGTGAAATTAAACCTTAACTAAACCTAGTATGTTCTCTCTGAATAGTTTTTATCATGTTTTTTCAAGTTTTTACTTCGAAGTATTTTTAATAAAATTATGCAGATTGGGGCAAATTAATTTTAGTCAGATTAGTTTAAATAAACTTCAAAAAATTTTCAGGAGGTAAAATTATGGCTCGCCGCAGACAGGTAATGAGCGATGCTTTAAAGTTTGAAATTGCAAAGGAATTAGGCTTTGCTGACACTGTACTGCGTGACGGGGACTTTGGCAATGTGACTTCTCGTAACTGTGGAAACATGGTACGGAAAGCTATCGAAATAGCCGAACGCTCTCTGCAAAATAAGCCATACTAATCTGACTAGTTTTTAGTGGCTGGTGGCTAGTGGCTAGTTTATAATTTAAGCCACTGCTGCCGGCCAAATTTTAACCACGGATACACACGGATTAACACGAATGGACACAGATTAACACTAATAATTGGCCTTGCGGCGAAAAAAATCGAGCTCTTTTGAATGAGCATCCGCTTTGTGTCTTACTGCATGATGCATCGTATAAAAATATCTTCCATTAGATGCATCCGGAAATATAAACATGCATCGAATGCATCTTGTAGTATTTCCCAAAAGCCTTCTTAACCTCAACCTTAACCTTAATCATACGACAGAAGGTCGTAATACCAGCCACTAATAACAAGCCAATGATTGCTACACAAAACCCTTGAGCGGATTCGCCCAAGGGTTTTATTATGCGCTTTCTTCTTTTTTCTTCTTTTTCTTCTCACCAGTACCAGTAACAATTAAGGGTTCTTCTTTATCAAGAACAACTTCTTTAGTTACGATAACTTTATTAATATCTTCCCGGGACGGAATTTCGTACATAACGTCCATCATGATATTTTCGATGATAGAACGCAAACCCCGCGCCCCCGTTTTTCGCCGTAAAGCTTCATCGGCAATAGCCTCTAAAGCTTCAGGCTTAAATTCCAGGTTGACTTGATCCAGTTCAAATAACTTCTGGTACTGTTTAACCAAAGCATTTTTAGGTTCAGTTAAAATTTTAATTAAGGCTTCTTTATCTAAAGCATCTAAAGTTACGATTACAGGAAGTCTACCCACGAACTCTGGTATTAAACCGTATTTAAGCAAATCCTCAGGTAAAATGTGCTGTAAAATTTCACCTATGTTGACATCTTTCTTTGATTGCACATCAGCATTAAAGCCCATTGCTTTTTTACCAATACGGTTTTGAATAATCTTTTCAATACCGTCAAAAGCACCACCACATATAAACAAAATGTTGGTAGTATCTAGCTGGATAAACTCCTGATGGGGATGTTTACGCCCACCTTGAGGAGGAACGCTGGCTATGGTACCTTCTAAAATTTTTAACAGGGCTTGTTGTACTCCTTCACCGGAAACATCACGGGTAATAGAAGGATTTTCCGACTTTCTGGCGATCTTATCAATTTCATCAATATAGATAATGCCCTGTTCTGCTTTTTCCACATCATAATCAGCTGCCTGGATTAACTTTAGCAAAATATTTTCTACGTCTTCACCTACATAGCCGGCTTCAGTGAGAGAAGTGGCATCAGCAATGGCAAAAGGTACATTGAGTATCTTAGCTAAAGTCTGCGCCAGTAAGGTTTTCCCACTTCCTGTAGGTCCTAAGATACAGATATTACTCTTTTGCAGTTCTACATCCTCAATTTTCATGCCTAAGTTTATTCTTTTGTAGTGATTATAAACGGCTACAGAAAGGGCTTTTTTAGCAGCTTCTTGGCCAACTACATATTGATCTAAAATTGCTTTAATTTCTTTGGGCTTTGGAATATCCCCTAGTTCAAAGCCGGTTTCCTCACTCAGTTCTTCTTCGATTATTTCATTGCATAATTCAATGCACTCATCACAAATGTATACTCCTGGTCCGGCCACTAGTTTTTTAACTTGTTCCTGTGCCTTTCCACAAAAAGAGCATTTCAATTGGCCTTTCTCATCCCCAAATTTATACATGGTATCACCTCGCGTATCCTAGCTAGGATTTAAGGGATCTTTTTTCAATAACCTCGTCAATTAATCCGTATTCTTTTGCTTTTTGGGCTGTCATAAAACGGTCCCGTTCTGTGTCTTGTGCAATTTTAGATTTTTTCTGACCGGTTCTTTCAGCTAGGATAGTATTTATCCTGTCTTTTAACTCTAATATTCGTTTGGCGTGTATTTCAATATCAGTAGCCTGACCCTGTGCACCGCCTAAGGGCTGATGAATCATGATCTCGCTATTAGGTAGAGCGTATCTTTTACCTTTTGCACCGGCAGCCAGTAAAAACGCTCCCATACTGGCAGCCATACCTACACAAATAGTGGACACATCAGGTCTAATATACTGCATGGTATCATAAATAGCAAAACCTGCAGTAATAGAGCCGCCGGGGCTGTTTATATAAAGGTGAATATCTTTATCAGGGTCTTCTGCTTCTAAAAATAACATCTGAGCAATTACTAAGTTAGCCACGTGATCGTCAATAACATCCCCCAGGAAGATTATACGGTCCTTTAATAACCTAGAATAAATATCATAGGACCTTTCCCCGCGGTTAGTCTGTTCAACCACAATCGGAACTAACGGACTCAAAGAAAATACCCCCTTTAATTGATCTTGGCATTGGCAATAATAAAGTCAACAGCCTTGTCAATCCTAATACTATGCTTAATGGCATCGATTTGACCTTGTTGGGTCAAAATTTCTTTTATTTCTTCTTTTTTCTGATTGTACATTTCTGCTAAACGCTCAAACTCTTTCTCTAAATCTTCTTCCTCCACTTCAATACCTTCAGCTTTAGCAATAGCCTCTAAAACTAATTGATTTTTTACGGCTTTTTTCGCATCTTCCTGATATTGTTCTCTAATACTTTCTTGAGTCTGTTGGGAGTACTGTAAGAATTTTTCTAAGGAAAGTCCCTGACTACGTAACCGAAGATCAAAATTTTGCAAGATGTCATCAATCTGAGTATCAATCATAGCTTGGGGGATATCTACCTGAGCATTTTCGGAAGCCTTTGCTATAGCTTGTTCTCGTAAATGATTCTGAGCGTTTTCTTCTTTCCGTTTCTTTAATTTATTCTCTATATCATTCTTTAATTCCTGCAAAGTTTCAAATTCACTTATGTCTTTAGCAAATTCATCATCTAATTCAGCTAATTTTTTTCTTTTAATCTCTTTTACGGTAACATCAAATGTAGCCTCTTTACCGGCCAACTCTTCGCTATGATAATCAGCAGGGAAAGTAACCTCAATAACTTTCTGTTCATTTAACTTCATACCCACAAGCTGATCTTCAAACCCGGGGATAAATGTGCCAGAACCAATTTCCAGGGTATAATCTTCCGCAGTTCCGCCTTCAAAAGGTTCACCGTTAACTTTACCTACAAAATCAATTACTACGAAATCACCATTTTCAACTTGACCTTCTTCTCCAACTACTTCTAGCTGGGCATGCCGCTGCCGTAATTGTTCCAGTTCTTTATTTACATCTTCTTCGGTTACAGCAGTATCTAGCTTTTCTAATTCTAAGCCTTTATATTCACCTAACTCTACTTCAGGTTTAATTTCTACTTTTGCTTTAAAAATAAAAGGTTTATTTGGTTCTAATTGCATTATATCAATTTCCGGTTTACCAACAGGAACAATAGATTCATCTAAAGTTTCCACTGCTTCTAGGTAGGCTTGCGGCATAATATACTCTACCGCGTCTTCAAAAAATATTTCCACTCCAAATCTTTGTTCTAAAATTTTCCTGGGAACTTTTCCCTTTCTAAACCCGGGGATATTGATTTGTTTAACTATCTTTTTATAAGCATATTGCAAACCTTCCTCGAATTTTTGCTCATCAACTTCAATCGTCAATTCAATCTGTTTTTTGTCTAATTTTTCAGTAGTAACTTGCATTAACTGCTCCTCCTAACATTTAATAAATATGTAACGGTAAAAACCTTATCTTTTAAGATTATACCCATAAAAAAATAGATATAAAAGGATTAAAAATAAAAACAATACCAAAATTTAAAGTTTTTTAAATAAAAGAACACCTCGACTAAATACTGTCGAGGTAAGTCTAATACAGTCTAGCAAATATGATATGGAGCGGAAGACGAGATTCGAACTCGCGACCCTCGCCTTGGCAAGGCGATGCTCTACCACTGAGCCACTTCCGCAAATTCTAATGGTGCGGGAGAAGGGACTTGAACCCCCACGGTGTTACCGCCAGATCCTAAGTCTGGTGCGTCTGCCAATTCCGCCACTCCCGCTGGTGAGCCATCCGCGACTCGAACGCGGGACACCCTGATTAAAAGTCAGGTGCTCTACCGACTGAGCTAATGGCTCTCAAAAAAATAATGGCTGGGGCGGCAGGATTCGAACCTACGAATGCGGGAGTCAAAGTCCCGTGCCTTACCGCTTGGCTACGCCCCATCATTATGACTGACGCAAAAAATTTTATCATGTATTGTTGTCTTGTGTCAAGAGTAATTTTTTGGTGTTTAATTATGGGGTGGATGGTGGGACTTGAACCCACGAATGCCGGAGCCACAATCCGGTGCGTTAACCACTTCGCCACACCCACCACAAAATTGAGGTCTGAGGTCAGAAAACTGATTCAGATATCTGACTTCTAACTTCTGACATCTATTTGGCGTGCCTGGAGGGATTCGAACCCCCGGCCTACGGATTAGAAGTCCGTTGCTCTATCCAGCTGAGCTACAGGCACATAAGTGAAATAATGGAGCGGGTGAAGGGAATCGAACCCTCGCGACTGGCTTGGAAGGCCAGGGCTCTACCACTGAGCTACACCCGCACATAATGAAGATCGGAAGTCGGAAAACCCGTTCTGACATCTGACTTCTGACTTCTTTTTGGACTTCTATTTTGGTCGGGGCGGAGGGATTCGAACCCCCGGCCCCATGGTCCCAAACCATGTGCGCTACCAAACTGCGCTACGCCCCGACAGACTGACGAAGTATAGTTTATAACATCTGAATGGATTTGTCAATATCTTAACCAAAGTTTATTTAAAAATACTGGATCCACCATCTATCGGGCTCAACAGCAAAATTTATTATATCATTTAGCTCTAAGAAGGGCAAGTGGTTTTATTTCCCTATTTCTTTGATTACAATTGCTAACTCAGGCTCTATAGTAATAAGAGCATAACTTGGCCCACTATTACCCCGTGGCAGCCCAATGCTGCCGGGATTTAGTATATGCATACCCTCATGGATTATATGTACAGGTGTATGGGTATGCCCAAAGACGATAATATCAACTCCTGTTTCTAGACCGCGATAATAGATATTCTGTAAACCCCTTTTTACTCCATATTGATGGCCATGAGTTAATAATAATTTATATTTCCCTAACTGCAATACCTCTTCGGAAGGTTTATTTGAAAAAAAATCGCAATTTCCTACAACTGCTTTAACCGGTACATTAAATTCTTTACCTAAAGTGAGTGCATCCTGATAATGATCTCCCGCATGTAGTAATAAATCCAATTTCCCTATATCTTTTAAGGCTTTCCTGGCCAAATCTAACTTTCGATGGGTATCACTTAAAACACCAATTCGCAAATTAGAACATCCTTTCCAGAATCTGCAGAGCTTTAGTCATAGCCTGACCTCGGTGACTTATTTTATTTTTTAATGCTAATTCCAGTTCAGCAAAGGTGGTTTTTAATTCAGGTATGTAAAAAAGAGGATCATACCCAAAACCGCCTGTGCCCCTTTCTTGGTCCAGGATTATTCCTTCGCAACTTCCTTCTACTACATATTCACTTCGGTCAGGTTTAACAATGGCAATCACACATTTAAATCTTGCAGTACGCTTTTCGGGAGGGACACCTTCTAACAACTGCAATAATTTTTGGTTATTTCGCGCATCACTTTTCGGTTCACCGGCAAATCGGGCAGATTTAACCCCAGGTAGACCATTTAAATAATCCACCTCTAATCCGGAATCATCCGCCAGACTTATTAAACCCGTCTTTTCGGCAGTCAATCTTGCTTTAAGCAAAGCGTTTTCTGTAAAGGTATCTCCCGTTTCTTCAATTTCGCCAATTTCCGGATAGTTTCCAAGTGATAAAACTTGAACATTTAATGAGCTTAACAACTCCTGAAATTCTTTCAATTTGCCTTTATTATGAGTTGCAATTACCAGTTTTTTTGTAGCCATAAACTTAAAAACCTCCTACAAGGAAACGGTCAAAACATTCCAAAATACAATTTTCACACTCTGTGGCGCACCATGATAAATAAAAAGCACAGGGTATTTATGCAAATATGTCCCCCAGAATACTCTTTTGGACTTCAATCAATTCCCGGATGCCTTTTTCGCTTAAAGCCAACATTTCGTTTAGTTCATCCCTGGTAAAGGGACAATCTTCAGCAGTACCCTGGATTTCCACAAATTTACCGGTACCTGTCATGACAATATTCATATCTACCTGTGCCTGGGAATCTTCCGCATAATTTAAATCCAGCATAACTTCGTTATCTACTTTTCCCACACTTATAGCCGCCAACCAGTCTGTCACCGGTAACCTTTCAATAATCCCTGCCTCTTTAAGTTTTTGAAAAGCTAAGACCATTGCTATAAAGGAGCCGGTAATCGAGGCTGTCCTGGTTCCTCCGTCTGCCTGAATAACATCGCAATCCAGCAAAACGGTACGTTCACCGAAAGCATTCAAGTCAATAACCGCCCTTAAAGCCCGTCCGATTAACCGTTGAATTTCATATGTACGTCCCCCAATTTTCCCTCTGGCTGATTCACGAACATTCCTCTCTTCTGTAGCCCGGGGTAACATGGAGTATTCGGCTGTTACCCACCCTTTTCCTTGTCCTTTTAACCATGCAGGAACCTTTTCCTCAATAGTAGCATTACAGATTACTTTTGTTTCCCCCATTTCTATGAGCACAGAACCTTCCGGATACTTAATAAAATGGGGAGTTACATGCACAGGTCTTATTTGATTATACTCTCTGTTATCAATCCGCTTCATATTTTCCTCCTGATTTTTTTATTTTCCAATCTTCCTGTATTTCTCTATCTCACTTTTTAACTTTTCTTTTTCACTGTATAAGATATGATTTACCCATTTCCGCCAATTCTACTTTTCCTTCAAAACCAACCTCTGCTTCTATTCTTAACTGGTTTAAATTATACTCAGGCCAAAAATGGGTCAGAATGAGCCTGGAGGCCTGAGCTTTTTGCCCCAGCAACCCTGCCTGTTTAGCAGTCAAATGACCCTTTTTAGTATAAGCTATATCTGCATTAAGTAAACTAGCTTCTGCCAGGATTAATTTACTGCCTGAGGCAGCCTGAACTATGGAATTATCCCAAGCCGTGTCCGATGTGTAAGTAAATTTAGTTTGGTTTTTCCTGATAATTACCCCAAAAGTGGGTAAGGAATGTACTGTTGGAAAAAAATTAAGGATAAGATTACCTAAATTGTTATCCTTTAACTGGGCTTCCTCTAAAGGTATGATGCTAAAAACATCCTGCCACTCATTAATCTCATTATAGGGATAAGCAGGAATAGAAGGAAGGTAAACCACCAAAGGGTCTTTCCTGGTCCCAATCCTTAAAGCTCCGGCAATGGCACGTCTTATCGCATGAATATCAGCATAATGATCAGGATGAAAATGGGTAACAACCAGTGCATCTAGATCGCGAAAATTAATATGCTTTTGTAATTGAGCAAAGGAGCCATGACCGCAATCCAACATAATATTCAAATTATCACTTTGAACCAGATAACCGCTACATGCACCCTCTTTAGGTGCATAAGGTGCATAACAGCCTAAAATGGTTAACTTCATTCTTATAACCTCCAAAACGGTGACTGATAATAAAAAAATAATCTGACCAAAAAGTTTTTCCAAAAATTAAAGATCTGACCAATAATTTAGGCCCACAAGTGATTACCCCAGAAATCAAAATTCGACCCTAAATGTAAACTTTAAGCTAAACCTTAACCTTAATTTAAAAAGGGATAATATTTTCTATTATCCCTTTTTCCTATCCTTTTATTATAGTGTAACTTTTTTTACGTTTTGTAAAGTATCTCCAAGGAATTTCTCACCTGTAATTAAAAAACTATCAGGGTTGCCGCTTACATAAAATACCTTTTTCCCTTGTTCCTGTTCATTTAATAGATTCTGTTCCTTCAATATTTTTTTGGTTAGAAGTACTGTTTCTAAAGCAGGGTCAATTATTTGCACAGCATCACCTAATACTTCTTTAATAACCTTTTCCAAAAACGGATAATGAGTACAGCCTAAAATTAAAGAATCAACGCCTTTTTCTTTTAAGGGCATTAAGTATTCATAAGCTGCCTGTCTTGCTTCCTCACCGGCTACATCTCCTTTTTCCACCAAAGGAACAAACTTTGGACAAGCTACCGGGTATACTTCTAAATCAGGTTTTTTTGCCACCAATAATTTTTTATGCATACCACTATTGATAGTGGCTACAGTACCAATAATCCCAATTTTGTTATTTTGAGTAGCTTGAATAGCTATATCTATACTGGGCGAAATCACATCAATAATTGATATATTAAACTTATTTAATAAATGGGACAGGGAAACGGCTGAACTTGTATTACAGGCAACAACAATAACCTTGGCCCCTTTTTCAATTAGGAATTGGGTAATCTGATCACCATAACTAATTAGCTGTTCAACTGTTTTTTCACCATAAGGAACATGAGCCGTGTCTCCAAAATAAATTATATCTTCACCGGGAAGTTGTTTGAAGATTTCTCTGGCTACACTAAGCCCACCTACCCCAGAATCAAAAATGCCAATGGGACTATTTTTGTTCACAACCTTCACACCTCCCTAATAGGTATATTCTGCAAATAATGGACATTACTTATGCTTTAGATTGCCCTACTAAATTTTATTTAACTTATTTAGTTTACCACTATCCAATGCTCTTGGCTAGTAATCATCTCAGGAAATTAATAGTACTTAATTAATTATTTATAAATATGCTGACAGGAAAGGAAGAAGAACAAAAAAATACACCCCTCTAGGGGTGCATTTTTTTGTCTAAAGACTCTTAAAATAAGCTTCAATACCCTTAAAGATACCCCAGGCAATTTGGTTTCGGAAACTGTCTGTGGCTAATAATCTTTCTTCTTCCGGATTACTTAAATAGGCCATTTCAACTAAGACTGAAGGAACAGTAGTTTCTCTTAGTACGGCAAAGTTTTCTTCCAATATACCCAAATTCTTTCGACCTGCAGATTTAACTACTTCATTTTGGATATATGTAGCCAATCTTTGCCTTAACCATCTTTGGGAAGACAACTGACTATGCCAGGTAGGAGCATAGTAATACACGGAAGTCCCCGAAATAGCAGGATTAGTATGGGAATTACAGTGAATACTGACAAATATATCTGCATTAATACGGTTAGCCACATCTGCTCGACCGGCCAAAGATAAATAAGTTTGACCAGTAGAGTGTGTCATGACTACGTTAGCACCATGTTGAGTCAGTAAATCCCTAACTTTGAGAGCCACAGCTAGGTTTATGTCTCTTTCATAAATTCCCAAAACTCTGCCAATAGCCCCAGGATCAGTCCAACCACCGGGTTGAATGCTACCATGGCCCGGGTCAATAACAATGGTTTTGCCTGCCAGGCTACCACCACCGCCACTTGCTCCCATCTTAGCTCCCAATACTATGTAACCGTCCTGCTGAGTAACCTGATACTGAACTCCCGGCGCAAATTCAGCTTCCACCCTGACTAATTCAGGAGAAAGTTGCCGTGAAGTAATCTTTCTAATAGGCCCATAGGCAACATTCTGTTCTGCCTCTTCCTTTGACTTCAGTTGAAGTGAGGTGTTAGGCAAATCAATAACTAAACGGTTAGAAGATGGTTGTTGGGTAGTGTATTTAATATTTTTTCCAGTATCAATCTGCACTACTGCTTCATTTTCTTGGGGGCTAAATTTAATCTGCCTTACAGGGATTAAATCTTCCTGGGGATAACTAACATTCACTTCCAAGCCATTTAGTTCTTTATTATAACCTGCAGTATATTCATATTTATAATCAAAGGTAATATCGATGGCTTGTCCTGAAACCTTGGCCTCTTTTACCCCCCAGTTGTTAATTGCTTTAACGGAAGGATTTAAGGCCCCGGACTTTACTTCAATACGCAATTTTTTATCGTCTATTTTTTTAATCTGGTATCCATTTTGATTGACACCGGAAACAAAAATATTTAGCTTATCCCCATAGTTTTTAAATTCTAAATTTCTTTCACTATCCAGTACAATTTTTAGCTCGTTTATATAAGATTCTGGTTGGGGTAAAGGTTTAGAATCTTTGTCCACTGTTAACCAACCGGCAATCCAGGCGAACTGTCCATTAGGTAATTGAACCTTTAGCCAATCTCCTTCTTGAGCAACTGCCTGTAATTCCGTACCGGCTTGAACCTTGCCGATCACTGAATAATTCAAGCCAGGGCCACTTCTGGTATTAACTACATTACCGGTAACAATTACCTTTTTAGATATGGGGGTACCCTGGGGCACCGACGAAGTTGAACCGGGATTAGAAACTGAATCGCCAGAGCCGGAATTATTTCCTGGTGCAGGGGTAGAACCAGAGTTATTACCGGTTCCAGACCCTGGATTAACCGGAGTTGTTTCTAAATCATTATTCAAAGAAACTAACCAATTTGCTACCCAACCTTCTTTACCTGAAGTGGTTCTTATTTTATACCAGTCCTGTTCTTGCCCGATTATTTCAACAGTTTCCCCTTTTTTCACCTGCGTAACCAGGGCAGTGTTAGTTCCCGGACCTTGGCGAATATTTACTACAGAACCTGTAACGGTGGCTTTACGGGCAACATCAGCCTGTCCAGGAAGAGTAACCAACCAAGCGGCGACCCAACCTGAACCTTTAGGAGAATCAATCAAATACCAATCATTTTTTTGTTCTTTAATGGTAACTTGATCTCCTTTTTGCAATTTAAAAAGTGTAGGATATGTGGTAGCTGCCCCTTGACGGACATTAACTGAAGTCCCGTTAATTGTCCCGACCTGGGTACCTACAATTTCACCTGGCTTCACTAGATAATTAGCTATCCAACCAGTTTTACCATCAGTTAATTTCACCTGGAACCAATCATTCTCCTCTGCTAAAATAGTTACAGTTTCACCTTTTTTCACCTTAGCCACTACACTATAAGAAGTGTCAGGACCTTTTCTCACATTAACAATACTACCTGTAACTTCACCCGCCCTTTGTTGGGCCCATAAATCAGCAGGGAATAAGGTTCCTAAAAAAGCAACGATTAAGAAGATGCTTAATAGGATATGTAGGTTTTTGTTTTTCAACTTTTCCTTTTTCACCTCCTTTTTTCACATTCTCTGACTTTATTCTCTTTAGTTTTGCAAAATCCTTTAGGTATATTGTGGGAATACATCAAATTAATTCGTAACCTTATAGTATTTTCTGTCGGAATATAGTTGAAACAAAATTTTTCCACAAAAAAACTTCCTAAGCTCTAAACTTAGGAAGTTATAAATACTTAATCTATTTCTTGCACTATATCAGTACTGGCAACAATTGCCGGAGCCAGGTTAACATATCCCAACAAGGTATCCATTCTTTGCCCCTGGACTCGAAATTCTACCCGGTCAATGGTAGGAAACTGACATAAGGTGTTGACTATAGAATAAACCGCTAATTTTTCATTAATTTCGCCACCGGGCAGGTTAGTTACCAGTTCTTGGCTAAAATCAACTATACATAAGCCATCTTCTTTTACATTAATATCTAATAATTCTGTTCCAGCAGGGATAGTTGGTAAAAGTCCACTTTGAAAATCCGGTCCTTCAATCAAAGCATTAATAGTTGCCCGAGCTATTCCTTCAGTTTTAGGAATTTCTTTTTCTATGGCTACTAAATGTTGGCCATCGGAAGAACCAAAATATAAAACAACATTTTTAAATTCTATGTTTTCTTCAGCAATAACCAGTTCCGGTACTATTGGGGGAGATTCCACATCAATTTCTTCTGATTGTTCACCGACACCTTCTTCTAACTCAGCATCTGCTTTTTGAAAATCTTCTTTAATTGAAAGTATTTTGTCTAAAAGACCACAACCTGAAATAGTGAAAGAAATCAAAACCAGAACCGTGATTAAAACAAATAATTTTCTAGGCAAAAAATACTCCTCCTTTCTATTGAAGATACATCACTAAATCATATCCTCATAGAAAGGAATTTATTACAAAAAAATTTATTAAATCTTAGTAAACTTGATAATAGAAATATCAGTTACCTGAATATTTTATCTCTTGTTTTATAACGCCGGTACCATATTAATAAGCCAGAAATAATTATTAAAGAAAGACTGACTACCTGGGCAGCCTTTAAAGGGCCTAACATTAAACTATCTGTTCTAAACCCTTCTATAATAAACCTTCCTAATGAGTAAAGAATAAAATAACTTAGTAGGATTTCCCCTTCTCTAATAAACCTCTGTTTCCTTAGCCAGATTAGAAAAGTAAATACCAATAAATTCCACAGCGACTCATATAAAAAAGTGGGATGCCGATAAGCACCATCAATCCACATAGCCCAGGGTACTTGCTCCGGATCCACTTCATAACCATAGGCCTCCTGGTTAATAAAATTACCCCACCGACCAATAGCCTGTCCCAAAACTAAACTGGGAGCGGCAATATCGGCTAACCTCCAAAAGTTCATATTATAATACCTGATCATTAAATAGCCTGCGATAAAAGCTCCGATAATCCCACCATGAATGGCCAACCCACCGTGCCAGACAGCCGGAATTTCACCGGGATATTTACCGTAGTAATCCCAGCGGAAAATAACATAATAAAGCCGGGCACCAATCAAACCCGCAGGAATAGCAGCAATTATTACATTCATAAACTTATCCTCATCTATTCCTTGCCGGCGTACTTCTCTTAAAGCTAAAATAGTACCAATTAGTAAAGCTGTAGCAATTAGGAGACCATACCACCTAACGGATAAAGGTCCTATTTGAAAAGCTACTGGATCAATCATTTTTTCACCTCGAATTAAAATTAGTGACTGGTAACTAGATATTAGTGACTAGTGATTAGTGACTGGTGACTAGTAATTTAGTGATTGGTGATTAGTGACTAGTATTTTATTGGTTAGATTCTCGCCCACTCGCTCACTAATAGACTAATTATTAGTGGCTGGTGGCTAGTATTACGACCTTCGGTGGAATGATTAAGGTTGAGGTTAAGGTTAAAAAATGAAACAATCCAGTTTTAATACCCAATAATTAACCCATACTTAACCTAAACCTTAACCTTCGCCGTTAGGCGAATTGTTAAGTTAATCAGTGTTTATCCGTGGTTATAAATCTAGTCACTAGTCACCAGTCTTTCGTCACTACAAAAAAGCGTAACTTATCTTGCTTAACTTGTCAAACATTCGTATCCTATAATTGGTATTGACTGTTAATTAGATTGAAAAAATAAACAATAGGCGGTGGTCTAATGAATAATAAGGTGCTAGACAAAATAAATGATATTTTCTTTATAATCCTAGGTTCTTTCATCTATGGTTTTGGTGTAAATTATTTCATTGTAGCCAATCATCTGGCTGAAGGAGGATTTACAGGCATAGCCCTGATCCTCCATTACACATTTGGCTGGCCGGTAGGCATAGTCATTCTTGTTTCAAATATTCCTCTACTTATTGCAGGCTGGAGGTTATGGGGTTTTAATTTTATTGCCAAAACATTTTTAGGTGTTGTGGCCAGTTCCCTGGCCATTGAATTAACCAGCGGCTTTCAATTACAGGTGGATGATCTTTTACTGGCAGCTCTCTACGGAGGAATTATAACAGGTACAGGTTTAGCCCTAGTCATTCGTTACGGGGGAACCACAGGAGGAGCCGATATTATCGGCCGTCTTTTTAATCATTTTTATGGTATTAGGATAGGAAAGTTTTACCTGGTTTTTGATACTATAGTTTTAAGTACCGTTGCTTTGCTTTTTGGTTTAACGATTACCTTATACTCTTTAGTTACAATCTTTGTTTTCAGTAAAGTCACCGATTATATTCTAGAAGGTATCGATGCCGCCAAACAGGCTCTTATTATTTCCAACCATACCAGAGAAATTGCTGAACAAATCGACCGGGAATTAGACCGAGGCTATACCTTTTTAAAGGGGATAGGAGGCTATACCGGCGCTGATAAAGAAATCCTCCTTTGCGTAGTAGGAAAATGGCAGGTATTTAGGCTAAAAAAACTGGTTAAAAAAATTGACCCTAAAGCCTTCGTTATTGTTAGCGAAGTATACGAAGCTTTAGGGGAGGGATTTAAGGAAAATTATTAGCCAAGAGTTGTCTATTTTTAACCAATCCTATACTCTATCTGATAATTTTTTGCAACAGCTTGATAGTATTTTTCCAAAATTCCGCCTTTTTCGACTGTATCAACCATTTTTATAAACCCATTTTTCTCCAATTCCTTAATATGATAGTGAATCTTTGCAGATGATTGATGCAATTCATCGGCCACCTGTTTTACAGTAGCTTGCCTATTAATAAGTATTTTCAGAATTTTTACCCGTAAAGGGTCTGCCAGGGGTTTGATTTGTTCCAAATCCTGCAAAACCATTATTTCCTTCTGTTTAATTTTCATAATACAACCTCCTGCTACTGAAACAGCAGTCATATTTTTTCATTATTGTATAACAGTTTTAAGGTAAAAGCAATAAAAAAAATCTGCACTTTAGCAGATTTTTTTTTATTAAAAATATTGGCTTTATTAGCGGTGTAAATCTGTACCCAGTTTTTTTCTTATTTCTTGAGCCACGGTATTATCAGTAGCCTTTTCCCGCACAGTCTTTTGACATAATTTTTGTAAAAACCGTCCTGTAAATTTCCCGTCAACCACAGCACCGGGTCCCCCTACACAACCTCCCTGACAAGCCATGCCTTCTAAAAAGTTATATTCACTCTTTCCCCTGATTAGCTCTTTTAGCTGTTGACTACATTCCTTTAAACCCTGAGCATTAACAGGTTTCCAGGTTAATTCGCTCTTCTCCATAATACCATTAAGGGCAGCCTTTACCCCACCGGCTTCAGCAAAACCCCGACCTGACCTGGAAATATCTTCCGATAACTCCTGGGTAGCCTCCAGCTCGGAAACATTAATATCCTTAGCTACCAAAAGGGCTGTTAATTCTTCAAAGGTTAGGGTAGCGTCGATAACACCGCTTGCATAGGCTTCAGTTTTTTTAGCAACACAGGGACCAATAAAAACAATTTTTCCTTCCCTGTCTTCCTGTTTTAAATATTTTGCTACTGCTACCATAGGAGAAACAGTTGAAGACACATGTTTCTTTAAATCAGGAAAATGTTTATCAACCAGGTTTACAAAACCAGGGCAACAAGAAGAAGTCATAAAATCCAGTTCCTTCGGTACTTTATGAATAAATTCTTCACTTTCTTCTAAAGCAACAATATCTGCACCTAAAGCCGCTTCTACCACTTTAGTAAACCCTAGTAATTCCATAGCCTTTAAAAAAGGACCTGGATTCTCTTTTTGCCCTAATTGACCAATAAAAGAAGGAGCAATGATAGCATAGACTTTTTCAGTTTTTAAGAATTCAATCACTTTAACTATCTGGGATTTATCGGAAATAGCCCCATAAGGACAGCCTACCATACAAGCTCCACACTCTACACATTTTTCCAAGTCAATAGTAGCTTTTCGATCTGTATTTGCTTTAATTGCCCCAATTTGGCAAGAGGCTTCACAAGGCCTGTTAATTTCAATAATAGCCCCATAAGGACAAGACCTTTTACACATACCACATTCCAAACACCTGTTTTGATCAATGTAGGCTTGATTTTGGACTACGGAAATCGCAT
>CZCB01001284.1_pt1 | contig 47376 bp, 36 predicted proteins | sample 591991 | NCBI WGS metagenome assembly CZCB01 (sample SAMEA3556809, study PRJEB10932) | anaerobic digester metagenome
CAGTATATGGTGGTGTCCTGTTTTTCCGCATTATGTTTACACCACATTAAATTGCCTGTTTCAAACATGTTGACAGCGCCTTTCTTGCGCATTTTTTCAACATCGTTATCGTCAACCTTGCACAGCCTCAGGTATTCTTCTGCATCCTCCTGATACTGCTTGTATGCATAGTCCTTAAACTCTTCCATTGTCTTTGCATCCGACATTTCAATAAACTCATTGCCCGTATGACCCATCATTAAGGGGATTTTATTCCAATTCCCTTCAAGTATAAGATTTACCGGATTCTCCACTATGTAATGCCCGTCTTTGACAAAGCCCCACCGGTGTTCAAAGGCATTAGCTTTTTCAAAAAGCTCCTTTGCATCGATTTTACGGGCTTCATCCAATGAATTTACACCTAAAAATTTAAAGAATTCTTCCCCTGCTTTCTCGGCGTCTTTCAGTTCAGGGAATCTCTGGTTAAAGCGGGGGGCAAATCCTCCACCACTTTGAATTATTGCCTTTTGGAACAAGCCTCCAGTTACAGGTGAAGTTACATGAGCAGTTACGCTGCCACCTCCTGCAGATTGGCCAAAGATTGTAATGTTATCCGGGTCTCCGCCAAAGGCAGCAATATTCCGTTTTACCCAGGCAATGCCTGCCATCTGGTCCAGCAGGCCAAAGTTCGCTTTTGGACCGTCCGGGTTCTCGGCTGAAATCTCTTTATGGGCAAAGAAGCCAAAGACATTCACCCTGTAATTCACGCTTACAAGAATGACTCCCCTGCGGGCAATACGTTCCCCGTCAAATTCCATCTCCGAGGTGTAGCCTACCTGCAGGCCTCCCCCAAAAATCCAAACCATTACGGGAAGTTTTTCATCCGGGTGCTTAGCCGGCGTCCATACATTCAGATACAGGCAGTCCTCACTCATTGGAACATTTGGATCCACATGCCATTCTTTTGTATAAAGATTATCCGGATCCAAACCGGGAGTTGCCTGCATAGAGATGGGAGCAAAAGTATAAGCTTTGTAAACACCTTCCCAATCGGGGCACGGCTGCGGCGGGCGCCATCTTAAGTCCCCTACCGGAGGGGCTGCAAAGGGAACCCCTTTAAACACGGTAATCCTTGGATCGGCTGCAGGAAGCCCTTCCAGTACCCCATTTTCAACAACTACTCTTCTTAACATGTTTGTTTCCCCCTATCCAGTTATGTTATATTATTTATATATTGTTTTGTAGAGCAAATTAATGATTTTACCAGGAAAATTGTGTTAACTGTTCTTTTTGCATAACCTTATTACATTCCATGATAAATGCTTTGTCATGGCTGTAACTTTTCCATTTTCGATTCTTGTTTTGCTATTTACCTTTGGTACAACAGCTTCAGGATTTTCAAAACTGTTACCTTTATTTATATCGTCGGTATACATTTCCACATGTTCAATAAGCTCATAACCTTCAAAACCCCTGACATCCAGTGTAACCTCAATATCATCCTCAACAGCCCGGTTAATTATAAATATGTTTACTTCTTCTTTTTCTTCATTATGTGCGGCAGCGGCTTCAATTGCCTGAACGTCTTCATAGGAATGAGACTGGTTAAAATCATTCAGAGCAAATTGTTCAGTATTATATACCGGGCCATCAACTACAGGCAGAATGGACGTAGCCCCTGACGCCAGTTTATTCATTTGATAAAATGGATAATAAGCTGCGTTCTTCCAGACATGCTGTCCATCGAAAGCAATAGCTCCCCCTAAGCCGCCCGTCGCACATCCAATTTTAATGCGATCGGCATGGCGAATAAATGTAAGTAATATTGAAGCCATACCAAGGGCGTCCAGCATTTGGCGGGAAATACGCCTTGCTCTTATGAAATTATCGGGTTCATGCTTTATGAACACGTTATCTCTTGGCCTGAACTGTGAGAACACTTTGCTTGGATCCTTCCATCCCCTGCGCCCGAATGTAAGCTCTCCCTGTTTTCCGAAATGAACTCCATATTCATCAAAAGAAATGTACATCTTTTTAGGTGTGCCGATTTTTGCCTGCAAATAATCACATATTGATAATATGGTATTTAAGCGCTCTTCTATCACAGAAGATACATTCAAATAATTTGCAATGTCTCCCTCCGGAGCGGAATGGTAATAGTGCACCGATACATAATCCACCGATTCATAACATTGCTCCAGCGCATCCATTAACCACACAGGATAGTGCTTGGAATAATCAGATACCCCTGCCAGAACAGTTTCAGCCTTGTTGTCAATCCACTTGACCACTTTTGAAACTTCGTGGGTCAGTATGCCAAACCCCACCGGATTTTTCTCCCATGAACCTATCTGCCAATGGCCATCCATTTCATTGCCCAGGTACCATGTTTTTATGGGATATGGTTCCGGATGTCCATATTTCTTGCGTAATTCGGACCAGTAAGTGCCTCCTTCATGTCTGCAGTACTCTACTATATGTGCGGCACTCTTCAAACCTTCCGTACCAAGGTTTATGGTAAACATAGGTTCTGTATTTGCCCTCTTTGTCCATTCCAGGTACTCGTCAAGCCCAATAATGTTAGGTTCAATCTGGAACCACGCAAGGTCAAGCTGGGCCTTTCTGTTTTCAATTGGCCCTATTGAATTCTTCCACTCCCATCCCGATATCCAGTTCCCTCCGGGAAGGCGTACAGCAGGCATTTCAAAATCCCTTACAGCGTCCAGCATATCCTGCCTGAATCCCATATCATCTGCGGTTGGATGCTTCGGATTATATATGCCTCCGTAGACCCAATTCCCGATAGGTTCAAGAAATGAGCCAAACAGACGTTTTTCTACTTTGCCTATCCTATAACCCGGATGCACAACCACTTTTGCTTTCTTGGGCATATTCAATTCTCCTTTCTTTTATAATTCGTAAAACTGTATATTACATTAATATGCATTTTCAAAAAACACCAAATGTTTGACTCAATTTTTCTGTTGATTCCAGTTGTACAAAAATACACTTAGGCAGCCAATGATAATGATTTGCTAAAACCTGATTTGAAAAGTTTTCGATTTTTTGTCCTTACCCCGGCACTACATACCCAACACTGCCATCTATACCGGTTGACCCGCGGGTATTCTTACATATAAAACCTGCTAAATCGAAATAGTATTCGCCGTCAGCTTTAGGCGATTTAACGTTCTGCCGCACGCTAAAACCCCTATCTGTAATCTCATAAATACCTGCATTGATTTCTTATCCGGTGCCTGCGAAACATAGTCTATAATAAAATTCCATATTTCCACCTTCTCATTATTATTCTATTCCACATTTTTCATTTTTTCAACCCTTTATAGCACCTATCATAATACCTTTTACAAAGTATTTCTGTAAAAAAGGAAATACACACATTATTGGCAGCATTGTAAGTAATACCGCTGCCGTTTTCATTCCTTCCGTAAACTTTTTCATATCGGTCTCTGATGCTGAAAAATGCTCACTTCCCTGCCTCTCCAGTACTATTGAACGCAGTGCTATCTGCAGTGTTAATAGCGTACGTTTTCGTATGAATATCATTGGCAGAAACCATTCATTCCACCTATCTACGGAATAAAATAAGGTCAGGGTCGCTATAATGGGCATGGATATAGGCAGTATTATCCAGAACATAATCTGCCATTCTCTTGCGCCGTCAAGCTTTGCAGACTCCACCAGCGATGTCGGCAATGACATAAAATAATTTCTCATTATTATCAGATAAAATGAATTGATAGCTGTTCCCAATATAACAGACCACAGCGTGTTTATCAGGTTTAACTGCTTCATCAAGAGATATAAAGGTATTATTCCGCCATTAAACATCATAGTAAATACTATAAAATAAACGAAAAATTTTCTGAACGGGAGGTTTGGCCGGCTAAGTCCGTATGCCATAGAAGTAGTCAAAAACATGCTTAGCGGCACTGCGATTAAAACAATTAACAGTGTTGTCCGATATCCTATCCATATTCTTCCATCAAGAACCAAAGCCTTATAATTCTCAAGGGTGGTATCCCTTGGTATTAATACCAAAGGGGAATTGTAGTATTCTTTTTCCGATGCAAATGATATTCCTATAACATTCAAAAACGGAAGTATTATTACCAATGCCCAAAAAGCAAGGAGTATCAAGAGAATTATATCCAGCACCTCTATTTTTTCCATATAACTTCTCTTTTTTCCTGACAACTTCGTCTCTTTCCCCAAATTTATATTCATATTTACATTCATATCCACATTCCTTCCTTTACTTGATTAAACATACTTTTTTAAGCAAAAAGGCCTTGCGAGCCAAGAAGTTTTGAAACACGATCAGCTATATTTAAAAAGACAAAATTTATAACCGATCTAAATAAGCTGACCGCAGTAGAATAGGAAAAGTCAGCTGCTGCTAAAAATGTAACCCTGTATATATACATGTCTAAGATTTCACCTACTTTTGCAGTGGCCGGATTGCTGAGATTAAATATCTGATCAAACCCCTGGGTCATTATATTCCCAATTTGTAATATCAATAAGACTTCAATCGTACTTTTTATCCCCGGTAAGGTTATATACCACATCATTTGTAAACGGGATGCACCGTCTATTATTGCCGATTCATATTGTTCCGTGTTAATTCCGGATATAGCCGCCAAATATATTATCATAGTCCAGCCGCCCGATTTCCAATTCTCTGTAACATACAATAAAGGCTTAAACAGATCAACAGAACCTAAAAAATTAATTGATTCCCTGCCCATCATGCTTAATATTGCATTTACCATCCCTTTTGTATTTAAAATGTTTATCATAATACTGGCAACTATAACCCAGGATAAAAAATGCGGAAATGTATATATCGTCTGTACAACCTTTTTACATCTTGTCAATCGAATCTCGTTTAGCATAAGAGCCAATATAATAGGAAATGGAAATTGAAATGCTATTCGGCCGAGATTTATTACTATAGTCTTCCATATGGATTCCAGGAATGCAGGATCCCTGAACACATACTTATAGTTTTCTATCCCTACCCATGGACTTCCAAATATTCCTAGATTTGCTTTGTATGTTTTAAATGCCAGGCTTAGCCCGTATATAGGTATGTAAGAAAAGATTATATACCATATAACCGGAAGAAGGATGAGTATATAAACTTCCCTCATCTTCCATATATCGATTAATAACTTTTTATTCTTTGTGATACCATTTCTCATATTTAATTAGCCAACTCCTTCTGTTTATATATTTTCTGTATCCGCACTATCATTAAAAAATCACGCAGTAGCAGAGGTAATAAGTTACCCCTGCTACTACAAGGCTATTTATTGCTTTTGTTCGCTTATCAGTCTGAACCAAGGTGTAAATTCAGTTCATCAAGAACCGGTTGGATTATAGGCATCTTTGAATCAATCCAGTTTTTCCAGTTTTCTTCTATATTACCCGGCATTGTTATCAGGTTGCACAGTTCTGTACTATAGTCAAATTGTGCCCTTCTCATGCTTTGAGAATCAAAAGAATACAAATCCCAATCGGTCTTTGGAAATGTCTCCGGTGTGGCTATCTCGCATCTGTCACTATAGAGCTGTCTGGAGATTTCTATACATCTTGGATCATCATTGGGGTTATCAAAAGCCAAATCATCAAATAGTACAATAGCTCCCAGCAAATAGCCCATGGATGGATACTTGCCGTCGGCACCGCCGAGCGGACGTCCTTCTTTCTCCTGATCATAAAGGGATATAAGTTTGCCATCACTGTCATACGTCCAGTCTATATCTTTTATTCCTAAGAACAGAGTGGTTCGTCCTTCATCTGTAGCATTATATTCCAGAACATCCATATATCTTTCAAATACATCATCTTCTATATCAGGGCTGAAAACTATTGTCCCCCAGAAGTTTATCAGGTCTCTTTGATGATAATATCCATCTTCACCCAATACCGTGGCCATGTTAATATGTTCAAAAGGATCAAGGCCTAAATTAGCTTCAAACCTGTTGATAAAATTAGGATGAAGCGCCGCAGTCGGTGCCTGGTTAAAGTTGCAGGCAGCAACCCCCTGTGTATCAAAAGGAGCATTGCTGTCTTCAGCTTTCAGGGTAATGAAATCCGGATCAAGCAAACCTTCCTTATAGGCTTCTGCCATCAGTTTTAATCCTGTCAGAGTATCCTCCGATGCTCCGCCCCATTTATATTTGCCGTCTTCGGGATCTTTGTAAAAAGTGTCATAATGCGTACTGTTGCTTTGGATAAACATTAATACAGCCGCATTTGGATCTGCACTTATAGGAACAAGCTTATTGCCTACACCGCCCGGATCTTTTTGTTTGATAAGCCTGGCATACTCTAATACCTCAGAATTTTTGTATGTGCTCTTTATAGGAAAATCTACAGCTTGTGCCCAATCCTTACGCATGTATAGAGACCAATGATCTGGTACCGGATCACCGATCAAGTTTTTATAGAAACGGGCTCTCGGCAGAAAATATGTTCCACCGAATTGTTTATCCATCTGCGGCCCCAGCCCCGTTATGTCGAACACCTTTGCCAGATTGGTCCAGCGGCTTTTCCAATCATCCGGCAATTTGTACAACAATCCTTGTTCAACATAACCTGCTGCTTCAGGATAATTAGTCTGGGTGAAATTAAACACCATAACATCAGGCATATCACCCGAGTTGATCCATATACGAGTCCTTTCATTCCAGTTTGACCATGTCAAGGCTGTAACTTCCAGCGTATAATTGAACTTTTCGGAATAATACCTGGCAAGATCATCACCGTTTGTATAATCATACCCTTCCGTCCCTTGTACCGATGCATAGGTTATAGTGACATGCTTTGACAAATCAGATTGGGGTTCCCAATCTCCACTTAATTCTCCGCTTTCTTTCTGATCCTTAATTTCAGCACTGTTGTCCTCTTTTGACGATTTCTTTTCTGAGCTTCCACATGCTGCTATGCTTAACACTAATAAGACAGCCGTCAGCAGGCAACATACTCTTTTGAGCAATCTCATATATGCATACCCTCCTTTTCATTTATTTATTTGTTTATATCAAACAGGGCTCATCATTCATAGATAAAAAGTTTTCAAGAACCCTGCTGATATCTTTGTTTAGCAACAATGCTCCACAACATGGCAATTTCTCAAAACCATATATAAATTCAGAGGTTATTGCTTCTTGTTATGTCAGGTCTGTTTATTGTTTTATTATTATTGGATTAGAAGTATTTTGAGAACTGTTCCTCCAACTGTGCTGCTTTAGTTTATGCTGATATTTTTTTTCTTTTCTTTTAGTTATTTCGTTTTAGCGCTGATTAAACTTCACCATAATCTTTTTAGGGTTTTCCCGTACCCCCTGTATTTTTCTGCCAATGTTTTATACTGATTTTTATTTTTCGCGTCTTCTATAGAATAATATGAGGCCAACTGTATAAATTATGTTAAGTTGACCTCATATAAATCTTCAGCTGCTTATCAGGGTAACTTTTATTCTGAATGTTTGTATGGTTATTTACTTGTTTTTATATCCATCACCATATATCCGTCACTTAAGTATTTTTTTGCCGGCTATACAAGCATACTTGCATGTCATTAATCAGTGATATTTCTAATTGTTTCTCCGGCTGCTTCAATCATTTCTTCAACCTGCTCCTCAGACAATTTTCCTGCGTTTCTAAAGGCACTGACCTGGTTGATAAAGGCATTTAATATATTAACGGCTTGTTAGTGCCCATCACTGTAAAGACTCCCGGACCATCATTGCCATATTTGTACGGATCAATTGCTTCCCACACGACCGGACGTTCTTCTGCACAGATTCCCGTAGCATTGTAATTTACATTTACAGTAACCCTTTCCGGAAGAGCTGGAGCAACCCCGGACACAGTTTGAACCGAAACGTCGGCAATACCTAAAATTGCATATGTTTTGTAATTTATTTGACTCAATAATAAAATAGCAGACAACCCATTATATGTCAATATATATAAATTGTAGTATATTGTGTGAATTTTGTTATTTTTTGTTATTTTATGCTGCAATATTAAAACGATGAAGGTATCCGGATTCAAAGATAAGGTTAATATAATTAGAGCTTAACATAATATAATAAATGATCTGAAAGGAAGATGCCCCTCATTTTATATATATTGACAGGAGTAAAATAACCATCTATAATAAATAGCTGTAACGTTATAGCTTTTATATACACCCTTTCAAGTACTCTGGATATATTAAAAATAATGGCAAACGATTATGAATATATATCAAACTGACTATTAACTGTCATAGCTGTGATCATACCATTGAAATAATAATTGGAGAAAGAATAATGCCGGACAATAGCTCTAAACCATCTGTTATTTGGAACAAGAACTATATCATTCTTCTGCTGGTTAATCTTATATCAGCCATTGGCTTTAATATGGTCTATACCATGATTGTTGATTATACTGTCAATGTCCTTGACGGATCGCTGATAATGGGAGGAATTATAGCAGGAACATTTTCCATTACAGCTCTGTTTGTAAGGCCATTTGCAGGAATCATAGCCGATAATTTTAATAAAAAGTCGGTATGTTTTTTTGCAATAATACTAATTATAACCGCTTCGTTAGGATATGCATTCGCACCAAATATTAATCTTATGCTGCTGTTCCGTATATTGCATGGAATTGGTTTTAGCATTAATGGTACTACAAGCATTGCTTTAGTAAGTTTCTGTGTTCCGGAAAACCGCATTGGAGAAGGCCTTAGTTATTTTGGAGTAGGACAGGTGTTTTCTCAGATTATCGGCCCAAGGCTAGGGGAATTATTAAAACAAACCTTCGGATACAGAATACTTTTTGTTACCGTCGCTTTTCTATCATTATGTGCACTGATTCTATTAGTTAAGTCATTTTCATACAAAACAGAAATTGAAAAAGCAGACCATAATAATAAGAAACCGGTTTATTCCGTTAAGAATATAATAGCGACAGAAGTACTGCTTTTTGCTTTGCTTGGAGGCATGTTTTCGTTCGGAAATGGCATTGTAAGCTCCTTCCTGAAGGTAATGTGCAATGAAAGAAATATACAGAACTATACTATGTTTTTCTCAGTAAATGCTTTGGTTCTTTTTTTGATACGTATGGTTGCAGGAAAGCTGGTTGATAAAAAAGGTCTTACCATAGTAATTACTTCTTCCTTTTTTGCTTCAGCGATTTCAATGGTTTTATTAGCATATGCATCCAACTTGAATATGATTGTTTTTGCTGCAATACTGAAAGCGATTGGACAGGGTGGAGGCCAGGTAGCGCTGCAAGCCGAGTGTATAAAAAATGTGGACGCGGGTAAAAGAGGTGTTGCTGCAAGCACATTCTATATAGGAGCGGATATTGGACAAGGAGTGGGTCCCTGGATAGGAGGATTTTTATCAAACACGTTTAATTATAAAACAACGTTCTCTTTCACAGCGTTCTTAACTTTTGTATGCGGCGCTGTATTCTTTATAAATCAGAGTGTAATTCAAAAGAGAAAGGAAAGGACGACATAAAACCAGGCAAAAAAGCCTGATTATTACTAGATAAAATATAATAAAAAAAGGAGATGGAGAAATTATGAAGATTCTCTATAAAAAATTTGATGTCAATGACCAGTCCAGAAGCGCTTACATATGTGTTGAAGATACTTCCTGGGATTGCCTGACGAAGCCATCTTCATTAATTATCTTAAGAGATGATAATACTAAAGCATCTGTGAAAGAGATACTGGATTCCGGTCTGTCAAAACTGGCTGAAGAGCACCATATCATAATTGTTTTTCCAAATCCGGCAGAAAAAGGTTGGAATTTTAATCATGTTCCCGGTAAAGCAGATGATATAGCTTTTTTTAATACCTTATATGAAAACATCAGAAAAGGCATTCTGGGACCGGAATGGAAAATAATGAATGACGCAAACTATATTATGGGAATCGGACAAGACTCGTGTGCTATGGCTACCAATTTTATCACTCTTTATCCCGAACTGATTGCAGCTACTGCTCTCATCGGCGGCAGTATCATACCTTCTGCAATAATCAATAGCGCATGCGCGCCCATGCCCGCATTACTGGCAGGTTGTGACGATAGCCTGGTAAACTATTATAAAGAATTAAACAATACTGATACAACAGAAGCATCTAAAGATGCTTTATCCGTTTATACTGATTCAACCCATCCCTTTCATAAGGTAATAATAATCAATGGAGAGATCCACAAATTAACAGGCGGCTTAATGCGGAAAATCTGGTTTGATCTTTTTCACAGGGTAAGGAGGATCAATACCAGTCCTAAAGGCAATATATGCAAACGCATTAATTTGGAAGAGTGCCGGTTTGAAAAACATATAGATGACTGTTCACTGGGAGATAATAACGGAATGCCCCACAGCTGGCTGGAACATGTTCCCCAGGCCGTTATGGACAATCCTGCCAGGCCGGTGCCTCTGCTTATATTCAGCCATGGAGCTACCGATAACCCAACCAAAGCAGCGGATATGAGCAAATGGCATGAAATCGGGGAAAGAGAAGGTTTTATCACCGTTTATCCACTGGCCGGCAACGGGGTTAATTTCAACCTTAATCTGGATCCCGATTCCCCCAGTGATGTGGATTTCTATTTGGCATTGATAGAATACCTGAAAAACAAATATGTTATTGACAGTTCCAGAATATATATATCGGGATTTTCCAACGGAGCAGGAATGGCTCATGTTATGTGCCTGTTACATCCGGAAATATTTGCAGCAGCGGCCCCCTTCAATACCATGTGGCCATATGTTAAACCGGGGCCTTTCAGGCCGGAAAAGTTCAATTTGGAAAAGAATCTTCAAACGATAAACATGGGGCTTGAGCTGCAGATGAAACATAATTACCGGATGCCAGTCTGGTATGTGTATGGCACGCGTGAATCCGAATATCCCGTAACCAAAGGTGTGGGACAGCAATACCAGTATGATGCATGGAAAAAGTATAATAACATAGCTGTATTGCCAACCCCGGAAAAACCTTTGGACAGTGAATACAGTATAGGCGTGGAAGGCGAATCTATCGAAATTATTTATCCCTGCCCGGAATATCCGGAGTATAAGTATTCTATTCATAAATTCTACAGTATGGATGACCGCAAGGATTATTATAATATTGCCTTAGCCCATGGCAAAGGCCATGATGTCCACTATGTTGACGCTGAGCTGGCATGGCAATTCATTTCACGCTTCAGCCGGAACCCGGACGGGTCACTTAATGACGCCGGAGACAGCGAGAACTGATTTTACATGCTTCAATTCTATTCGGGGAAGCCTCCACAGCTTCCCCGAATTATAAAATGAGTTTCCTGGATAATATTAACCGGCTGGGAGATACTCCCATTTGCCATATCTATAAGCAGGTTTAAAGCTTTGGATACCATTTTTTCTACAGAAAAATCAATAACTGTCAATTGAGGTTTCAATAATTCACAAGTTGCCATATCGCTGTATCCAATGATTTCTACGTCATCCGGTATGCGATAGCCATTTTCATCTAACACCGAATACACGCCGTAAGCCATGGTAGAAGAAAGCAGGAATATGGCCGTTGGCAATTCTCCTGCTTCTATCATTTTTTTCATACATATTTTCCCATACTCAGTATCCGCACCGGCTCCACTTACTATATGACTGTCCGATATTTCTATGCCATACCGGTCACATCCATCCAAAAATCCAAGCTTCCTCATGCTGAAATTCCTGTTAAAGGTATCCGGTCCAATCAGGCCTGCTCTTTTATGCCCCCTGGCTGCTAATAATTCAGCAACTTTTTCTCCTGTACCATAATCATCCACATATATTGAACTGAACTTTGAACTATGCCTGTTAAACAAAACAACAGGCATTATACTGTCTGTCCTGTATATATACTCGATATCGCTATCTGTTGCACCTACTATAATGACTCCGTTAAACAAATTATCAATAAACAGCTCCTCTGCCTGGCTGATTTTAGAAGAATAATACGGTTTAAAAACAATCTCTATATCCATTTTCTTATCCAGAATACACTCCTGGATTCCATTATAAAAACGTACCAGCAAGTCCGATAAATACGTCGCAGGCCACAATATTCCCACGACCATGGTTATATCGCCTCTGGCTTGTTTTCTTAATCTCCTTGCATATATATTCGGCCTGTATCCGACTTTTTTTGCTTCTTCCCATATTTTTCTCTGGGTTTCTTTGGAAATGCGCATTTCATCACCGCGGCCATTCAGAACAATTGAAACCGTTACCGGCGAGAGATTGGTTCTTTCCGCTATTAGTTTTATGCTCCCCTTGTCACCCTTTTTTGCCATAAATATCTCCTCCGACAGATCCTCTGCTACACGTTCTTTATATCTATTTATGAAAGAGCCTGTATTCCAGCTTTTTCTTTACTTATTAAAAATGGGATTACCCGCATTTGGTATATTTTATAAGCATTCAGCTTCTTTCCAATGGCAAAAGATTGAAACAGTTTATAAGTATTTTTATGTTATCATGTGACAAACAGCATGTCAAACATGCATATATATCCGGGAATGTTTATAATCCGCATAAAAAAAACCTTTTGTTAAAGGTATATAATATATACTTACCGGGTTTCATCCCACGCATATTTAAAATTACAAAAGGTGGGAGAAGTAATATAAAACCTTCTCCCACCTTATCTGCTGCCTGGACAAACTTATATGCTGTCAGTAATATCTGCTGTATTGAAGCATTTAAAAGCTATTTGGAAAGCACTCTCGGGTCAATGTTTATCACATACCTTCCCGGTTTAATGCCGGTAATTGGTCCAGCCGGGCGTTTTCCTGTTACTACATTGTTAAAGTAATCCGTCTTTACCTTTTCATCAGGAGCAACTTCCGGCAGGCCGTCCTTTACTATTATCTCCATAGTCAAGTCTTCACTGTTTATGTTAATCTCTCCGTCAAATGTGCATCCATTCAGATCAAAGCCGCAGAATTCCCTCCATGTTTCGAGATCAAGGCACATTTCAGGCTCTGGATACATTACCCTGAGATATCCGGGAGGCATTTTCATATACGTGTTTCCTTCAGCCGTATTATACTGATTCGGAAGGATAATGGCTGCATCACCGCAGTTATAGAAAATATTGTTGATAAGCTTGTTATCGCGACAGGTACCGCCGCGTTTTGGATAAAGCCTGAATGCGACTACCCTTGAAAAGAAACCTGCTTTATGGCAGTTGCCAATCAGGTTGTTCACTATCCTTAGCCTGTCCGTACCCTCAAGATATATGCCGTAACCGTTCTTTATACCGTCTTCAGTTGTCTTATACCATCCGGAAGAACCGCGTTCCTCAGGCAGAGCATCCTTATTATACCGTCCTTCTACATTCCATATGATATTGTTATCTATCAGGTTTTCCGTATCCTTTGTACACTCAATGAAAATATGTTCTCTCGAGTTTATTCCATCAACGAACAGATTTGATGTAATCCTGCAGTTGTCATTGCCTACATCCAACCACAGCGCATCGCATCCATAGCATTTTCTGAAAACATTTCTGCGTATCAGGGAGTTTTGTGCATTATGAAGCTTTATTCCTGCTGCTTCCCAGGACAGCTCCATACGCTGCCATCCGGTTCCTTCTATAAGGTTATCTTCAATTAAAACATTCGAAACCCAAAGTCCGGCTATACCGCATACACCCGCATCCCTGATTATATTGCGCCTAATTACCGTATATCCGATTTCATGCTCTTCATAAGTTTCACGATGCCAGCATTCGTTGCCGCAGTCAATGCCAACGGTGTTTGACCAGTCAATAACACAGTCTTCAATAATCCAGTGATGTCCTCTGTTGCATGATATAGCACCGCGCTGCGGAACGGGAGCTCCCGTTGCTGCATGAGCCATAGTCAGCCCTTTAACCCTTATGTATGAAAGGAATGGTTCTTTGGGAGCAAAACACTGTTCACGGTTGGTTACTTCAATTACATGATTGGCAGGATCATCGTCATTTTCAAGCCGGATGTGCACTTTCTGTCCATTGGCCTCAACCCAGTATGCATTTTCCGTTGAAGAAAGCATGTAATAAAGGGGCACCTGTTTCATTGGTTTGCCGTCAACAAAAACCATGCCTCTTCTGTTAAGATAAGGAGTCATGTCCACTCTGCCGTATTCCAGGTAAATCCGATCATGCAGGACATTAACAGCACAGAACGGATTATACCCCTTGAAATCTTCAGGATTAAGCTCAATTTCCCATACCTTTACATGAGAGACATCTTCTTGCGCTCCAAAACCCCGCCGCTGAAGCCGCCATCCTACACTGGGTTTGAAATCACGAACTTCAACGGACGCTTTAATTATTACCTCTTCATCGTTGTATGCCTCATAGCTGATCATTCTTTCCGGGCTTTCCCCGCCCATTGCCGGCTGTACCGTTTCCCTGTAAACACCCCCATGAATCAATACTCTTGTTCCCGGTGTCGCTGCCTGGGCAGCAGCATTAATTGTCTTAAACGGCCTGTCCTTTGAACCATCATTGTCGTCAGATGCGTCAGGATGGTTGCAGTCAACATGAAGTTCCCTTTCAAATTTTGGTTCTGCCTCCCAGAATTCAAACATTTCACCATTGGGCAGCTGAGCTGATAGGTCCTTTAAATCTTTCATAAAATTCACCTCGTTCATTTATTTTTATATTGTTTTTATTATGGGCATATGTTATTGGGTACCTTAATATGAAATTTTATCTTCACAGACCGCCTTGCTCATGATAACCGGAAAAGAGCCAAAATTTACTCAACTTCCCTAAGCAAAATACTATATTTTTTTATTATATGGCTTATCAATCTTCACGATATGGTCACTATGATATTGTTTTCTTCATTTGATTTCGTAATTTGATACAAGATAATTGCTGTATTTCATCAGTGTTCGAAACTTTGTGCATTTCCTGCTGCAAAAATCGGTTTTTCCAACATAGTCTGTCTTTATTATACAATATAATCGGGTAAATATCACTATATTTCTATAATAATTCTTCAGTCAAAACTATAAAACGGTTTCTATAAATGAGCAGTACAATATGCGCTAAAAACGGTTACTATTCAAAATCTATCTCAACTACAATTTTCTCCTCAGCTTTGAAGTCATACCGTATGCGGCCGCCATCCATATCCATCGGTATCCCGTTTATTCTAAATGACTTCATATTCCTGCGGCAGCGTAAGGCAAGGGCCTGGGTTTTATTTGACAAAAGCACAGCCTTCAGTCCATTCTCATCCCAATCCATACGCTCAAGCTTTGCCCATGTATACAGCCATACACCTTCAATACAGCCTTTTCCAAGGGATTCCGGAAGGGCAGGCAAAAACTCAACCGTACCGGGTTCGGAGAATATACACATTTCCAGCAGTATGCACGGCATTGCGCCCTGAAGATCCGGAAACCGCCCTCTATACGGGAAGTGCCTGGTCTGAAGGGCAGGTGTTATAAATCCATGATTAATCAGCTGGGATAGATTTTGGACGGCTTCTTCAGTATCCTTAAGACGAATTGCGGTAAGGCATCGGTGAATGATACCATGTGCCGAATCATCCTGCTGCCCTCGCATACGGTTTGAAATCCTGATTGCTCTTGCAAGTTCCGGTTCTCTTTCCGGGGTTACAGCTCTGCCTGGCCATACATCATAATGATGTGAGACATGACGATGGTTATAATTTTCTTCTATAGAAGGCCACGCCCATTCTTTCAGGCCGCCGCTCTCGTCCAGAAGGTATGGAGGCAAAGATGAACGCTGAGCCTCCCAATGCGGGATGTTTTCCTCTTCTATGCCAAGTACCTTACAAGCTGTTATCAGATTATCAAGCACCTCGCGGCAAATTGCGATGTCCATTACAGAGTTTATACGGGTAGGACTTATATCCTTACATGTCACTGTGGAATAGTCCGGGTTTGGTGTAGGATTTTCCGGTGAGAAGGATGGATAAAAAATCACATGTCCATCAGGGCCACGGTCGCAAGCATAATCCTCAAAGAACAGTGCAATCTCTTTCAATGCGGGTACCACACGATTTCTGAGGAATTCTTTATCTCCGGTAACCAGCCAATAACCCCATAATTCATTATAAATCCATCCAAGACAGCCCGTCCAGCAATAATGCGGATAGGTTTTGGAGAAGTGGTAAAGCAAACCCGAGTCATAATCACAATGAACACTGCAAAGCAAACCCCTGGCACCGAAAAGCTTTCGGGCATTTATACGGAAATCATCAAATTTAGTCTCATAATATCTGAAGTATACATCCATCTCATCAAACAAGCCGGTACTGTTTCCTGCACAAACCTGAAGATTGGTATTAATGTTATGCTGTCCCCACATAGGTGGAAATTTGCCTGTGTTTGTTATCTGAAAAAAACGGCCGCTGTCATAGAGTTTATCCATTAACATGGGATCAATCTGAGTATCAGTGCACGACCTTATAAGCAATTCTTCAACCGATAATGCAAAATCTTCCTTATCACCGGTACAAAGGCGGGACCGCTTCATACGGGAACCTATATATTCTCTGTTATAGTCTATAAGCACATTGAAATCAGGATCGATAGCCATCACTTCATCTGCTATAGGCTGTGCACATGCAAATGTAAATTCTGTTTCAAACTTAACCGTTTTAGAAAGAATAATAAGGCTATCAGCACCGGTTATACGTATACCGTTATCTATTATCTCTGTTTTTCCACCTTTTCGGATAAAACGTAATACGGAAACATAGCCTTTCTGTCCGTATTCCGGATTGTATGCCCATTTTATTGTTATAAGATCCTCGTTTATTTCAAGTTCATGTGAACACCGCTCGATATCGAACACTCCTCCATATCTTCCCTGCCCTTTTCTGTTCGGTAATGTGATTGTAATTTCTGTATTCAGTTCACCCTCTGGTGCCGTAAACCGCTGTACTACAACATCATCCTTATAAGCAGCAAATACCTCACGTGCAAATGCACCTTTATCATTCTCCCACTGCACGGTAATGTTACCTGTCATCATGTCAAGCCAGCGCAAATAATTCTTAGTTTCGCCTGCCTCAAACTGTTTGATGCTCAGCCAAAAAGCTGCATGTTTTCGTAGACTCGATGGCGGAACAATATTATCATTCCATTTGCCCATGAGAGGCCCAAAACCAGCATCCAGCTGTGCCCGATGTACTAAATCACCTGCTTCTTCAAACTTACCCTCAAGCAAAAGCCTGCGTACCTCCGGCATTATGGCAGTCAAATCCGGCGGCTCAGGTGTCTTTGCCCATCGGGGTGAATACAAAGCCTCATGCATAAAAGCAAGTTCATCGTTATAGGGATCACCCAGAACGTCAACTTGCTGGAACCCATTACCTGTACTGATGCAGTCTTCATAGTCCCTGGCCGGTTTTATGCTGCACACGTTTCGCTCCGGCAAGACAGCTTTCCGTTTTACAAAAGGCATTGCCGGGTATTTAAATTGATGCGGAATCAGTTTTATATGGCTGCCGAACATTATAATCCCTCCTGTTCTGCAATATCTTTTGTTGGCAGACCTGCCTGTTTGAAAACTATATCGCTTCACGTATCCTTAATTTTTCTACATAAAGTGAAAAAAGCTGACAAAGCATAAACAAACAGACGCTCCACAGTTATTCAGTATTGCCTGATGGTATCTTTGCCAGCTTTCAGCATCCTGCTATTGTTTACAACCAATATCCATTAAACACATCATAGTATCATACTCTGAATAAACAGAGGAAATTCTGCATAAGAACACTAAATACTAAGGACGCCGCCTTGGATCTATGGAAAACCTGCCGCTCATATTAAGCAGGCCGGAAAACGGGCCGGGATAACACTCGCTTTCCCTGTGATTTCCAAGAATATCATTTCTTACATGTTTATAACATGTTACTCTTGGTATATCAGTTTTAATCTCTATTGATAATGTCAGGGTTTCGGGATCAAGTTCTATCTCAGCATCAGCCACAGCACCGTTCATTTCCCAGTTGAAATACCTCTTTACGGATTCCAGATCCAGCGCCTGCATGGGATCGGGGTTCAGAATTTTTATGTATCCCGGCGGCACATCTATATATACATTGCCGTCTAAAAAGTTATTTATATTGTCAAAATTAACTGCAGACTGCCGGCAGTTATAGAATATATTGTTTATAATCTTAAAATCTCTTTCAGTACTGCCTCTTCCATCAATCATTCGCAGGGGTATTGAGTAAGAATGAAAACCTGAATTGGCTGCATTAATGATAAGATTGTTGACAATGGTAACATCATCGCTGCCTAACGAATATATACCGTTGCCTTCCTCGCCTCTTTTATCCATTGTCTGCCAGTTGTTAAGCCATAGTTCTTTTGCCTTATCTTTATATAACAGAGCCCCAATGTCAGCAATAACATTGTTGTCCACCAGGTTATGAAAACGTGTTCCTTCAAAAATAATCGCACCTCTCAATGTATCGGGCATATCTACGAATACATTGGATGTTATTCTGCAGTTTGAGTTGCCGCAGTCCAGCCACAGGCCATCACAGAATTCCATATTTCTCACGATATTTCTGCGGAACATCATATTTTTAGCATGATGAACCTTTATTCCGGCTGACTCCCATGAATAATATACTCTCTGCCAGCCGATATCCTCTATAATATTATCTTCTATCAGTAAATAATTACTGCCTATTGCTGCTATTCCGCATACACCGCAATCACTGATGACATTATTTCTTATTATGTGATAACTGAACTCTTCAGGCGGAGGCGGAGCATTCCAGCATTCGTTGCCGGCGTCAATACCGACGGAATTTGCATGACGTATCACGCAATCCTCTATAATCCAATGGTGTCCCCTGTACGTCGAAACCAGGCCTTTTTGCGGAACAGGATTGCCGTTTCCTGCAAATTCAAAGGTAATGCCCTTTACCCTGATATAACCCAAATATGGTTCCTCTGGCACAAATACCTGCTCTTTAGTGGTTATCTCAATAGTGTGATCTTCCGGGCTGCCGTCATCTTCAAACCGTACATGCAGGCAAAGGCCATTTTCTTCAATCCAGAAAGCACCTTTCTCCTTTGCCAGTTCCCTATACTTTCTGACTTGCTTAAGCCTTTTACCGTCTACATAAACCATTCCCCGCCTGTACGAAAGCACGGGATCAATTGTTTTTTCATCATAATAGAGGCAGCTTGTATCATGTAAAATAGTCGCAATAGCAAAAGGATTGTATCCATCTTCAAATAAACCCGGTTCCAGCTTTCTCATCCAGATTTTTGGATTACCCTCTACTTTTTCACCATGAAAGGATAAAGACCATCCTCTGGATGCTTCCCATTTGTCATCCAGAACAACCGAGCCTTTAACAATAACTTTTTCCCCTTCAGCAGCTTCATAACTGATCATATTTTCCGGACTTGTACCGCCGAAGCGCGGACGAACGCATTCCCTGTAAACACCTTCCCGTATTATTACCCTTTCTCCAGGCTGTAATACTGCCGCAGCTTTACCTATAGTACGGAACGGCCTTTCATAGGTACCGGGACCATCATCGTCTGCATTTTCCGCTTTATTATCCACATAGTACGTCTTGGAGAATTCTAAAGGTTTCTCCCACATGATAAAATCGGAGCCGTCTGCAAGCTTGTTAATCCAGTTGTCCATTGACATGAAACACCCCTCCCCTTCTTGGTTAAAATATATTTTTAATGACCGGACAATTATTACAGCTTCTTCTTTCTTTTCCTAATCTTCTCCATCTGCTGCATAGTTTTTTTCCTGAATTCTTTCATGTCAAATATCTGATCAGTAATATCTGCTACATCAAAAGCATTGTAAAGGTCACTCATGTGTTCAGGAGCCCCAACAATGGAAAGGCCCCCATCTATCCGGATCACCTGTCCGGTTACATATGATGCTTTATCGGATACCAGCCAGGAAACCACATCTGCCATATCTTCTGCATACCCGTTCCTTCGAAGCGGTATAAACCTATGGGTGTTTTTATAAAAGGGATTTTCTTTTTCATCTTCGGGTTCAGGACACATTACATTTGTAACACCGGGGGAAAATCCATTTACACGAATACCATACCGGCCGAGATCAATGGCAAATGATCGAATTGCCCTGTTTAGCGCCGCTTTCAGCCCACCGTATATAGCATCGGAACTATGAGGCGCAAACGCCCGTACCGATGTGTTGAATAATATGCTGCCTTTGACTCCGTTCTCAACCATATATCTGGCTGCTTCGCTCGCACCCAAAATCATACCGCGGAAATTGACCTGATACAATCTGTCCATTACTTCAGCTGTTATATCCCTGATTTCTTCAAATATAGTAATACCTGCATTATTTACCATTACATCAAGCCGGCCAAGTTTTTCAACCGCCTCGCGTACAAGACGCCCTGGGACTTCAGGATCTCCGGTATCGCCCTGAAGCACACATACTTTGACCCCCAAATCTGTAATAATATCTGCTGCTTCCAGGGCATCTTCTTTTGATCTTGAATAGTGAACTGCTATATCGTATCCGTCCTTCGCCAGGGCAATTGCTATTGCTCTTCCTATGCCTCTGCTTGAACCGGTGACAAGTGCTGTTTTGTTAATCCCCACAATAGTCACCCCCAATACTCACTATTTGATATATGCTGCCAAATGATTGCCAATATAGGATTATGATACTGCTTTTATGTTCATACATGAATTGATTATATTTCTGCCACAGAACCGTCCGGATTGAACAATGGCCTGTATTGAATATTCCTGTAGGGGTACTTATCCAGTTTGGATTCATCAATTTCTATGCCAAGCCCTGGTTTTACAGGTGCCTGTATATAGCCATCCCTGGGTTTTAAGTCCATTGAATATATATCCTCATAATCATACAGTAATCTTGAAAACTCAAGTATAGCAAAATTTTGCGTTGAAAGGGCAACCTGTATGCTGGCAGCCGTCGCTACAGGCCCGTTTGGATTGTGGGGAGCAAACCCGATATGATATACTTCGGCATATGAAGCGATCCTCCTTATTTCGCTGATACCGCCACAGTGGCAGATATCCGGCTGAACATAATCCACCAGCTGATTCTCTATAAGCTCCCTGAAATCAAACCTGCTGAATAATCTTTCACCGGCTGCGAGAGGAACACCGCCTAAGTCTTCCCTCAGGCGTTTATACTCCATGGGATTTTCCGGGGGAATCGGTTCTTCAAAGAAAAACAGATTGTATTTAGCAGCGGTTTTTATCAGCTTTATAGCTGAGGCAGCAGGCATCCTGCCATGGTTATCCGCCATTAACAGTTTATCATCACCAATGGCCTTTCTTACCTGGCACAATGTTTCATCCAGCTTTTCCGGCGGCGCACCGGTTTTTACTCCTGCAAATCCCATCTCTACCCATTTCCCGGCTGTTTCAGGATTAGCAGCATGGGTATATGTTCTTACCTTATCGCGGACTAAACCGCCCATCAGCATATATGCAGGGACATTATAATATTTACCTAACAAATCCCAAATAGCAATGTCTATGCCGCTTATGGCAGACATATAGATAAAGCCGCCTTTCCAAAACCCATGATGGTACATCTTTCTCCAAATTTTTTCCACATTGCGCGGATCTTCACCGATTACACTCCGTTCAGCCAGCAAATGAATACTGGCCTCTACAGCCTTTTCCTGGCCTTCAACGGATGCTTCCCCCCATCCAACCAATCCATTATCTGTAGAAACCTTTACAAACAACCAGTTTTGTCTTAAAGCTTCGACCAAGTATGTTTTTACTTCAGTAATTTTCACATGAACACCCCGCTTTCTTTCATTATTTCAGAAGCATAGAAACATCATATTCTATTCCCTTTTCAGGCACAAATACATTTATATCCTTATCTAAATTTTTAAGGGCATTAACAAAATTCCGGGGATTTTCAGTATTATGTTCAATCATGTCATAGTGCGTAGGAATTGCAAGCCTGGGTTTTACCATGCTGCATAAAACTGCCGCTTCGTAATAGCTCATATTGCCGAATTTGCCATTTATACATACACACATAATGTCAGGCTTATAATTCTTTATGCTCAGCAATCTCAAGTCGAAAAGCGTATCACCGCTGAAATACAGCGATAAGCCGTTACAGTCCACTACCGCGCCAATGCTGTCCCGATCATGATTTGCATATACTGCTGTTACCGTAAATCCCCGCCGCTTTATACTGTCTCTTATATCAATTTCAATCCCTTCCACATGATTCCGGATTTCAGATTGATTCAGCATTTTGATGCATGACCTCGGCCCTATAAGAGCCTTTGGAATGACATAATCACGATAGGTTGTAATATCGAAATGATCCCAATGACTGTGAGTAGAAATTACAAAATCAACTTCCGTTTCTCCCTTGGGTATAACCGGATCATACAATCGGCGCGACCCGTCCGGCGGAACACCGCAGTATGGATCCACAGCAAACGAACCTTCCTTGGTTTTAATGATAAAACCGGCCTGCCCAATCCACATCATTTTTAAATCCATAGATACCTGCCTCCCATAAACAAACTTAATTCAGTGAAAACAACAGAATGCTATTTGATGAGTTTTCTCGGATCAATACTGATTACATACGTTCCCGGCTTGATACCAGTGATTGGCCCCGCCTGGCGCCGCTCTTCGGTTACCACATTGCTAAAATAGTCCGTCTTTACCTTTTTATCGGGAACAACTTCGGGCAAATCATCCTTTACCGTTATTTCCATAGTCAAGTCTTCGCTATTGATGTTAATTTCTCCGCTAAAAGTGTATCCATTCAGATCAAAGCCGCAGAATTCCCTCCATGTTTCGAGATCCAGACACATAGCAGGTTCGGGATACAATACCCTGAGATAACCGGGGGGCATATTCATATAAACATTTCCATCAATTTCATTATGTTCGTTTGGAAGAATAATTGCCGCCTCACCACAGTTATAGAATATATTGTTGAAAAGCTTATTTTCCCGGGAAGTGCCGCCGCGTTTTGGTGCAATCCTGAATGCGACTACCTTTGCAAAGTAACCTGCTTTATGGCAGTTGCCAATCAGGTTATTAACTATCCTTAATCTGTCCGTGCCCTCCAGGTATATGCCGTAACCGTTCTTTATGTTTTGTTCGTAACCTTTCTTTATTATATATTCGGTTGTCTTATACCAACCGGCTGAACCGCGTTCCTCAGGCAATGCATTTTTATCATACCGTCCTTCAACATTCCATATGATATTATTATCTATTAAGTTCTCCGTATCCCTGGTACATTCAATAAAAATGTGTTCTCTTGAGTCTATTCCGTCAATGAACAGGTTTGATGTTATCCTGCAGTTATCATTGCCTACATCCAACCACAGCGCATCGCAGCCATAACATTTTCTGAAAATATTTCTGCGTATCAGTGTGTTTTGTGCATTATGAAGCTTTATCCCTCCTGCTTCCCAGGACAGCTCCATACGCTGCCATCCGGTTCCTTCTATAAGGTTATCTTCTATCAGCAGATTTGAAACGCCCATTCCCGCTATGCCGCATACACCAGCATCCTTGATTATATTGCGCCTTATAATCGTATATCCTATTATCTGCCCCTCAACAGGTGTGTGATGCCAGCACTCGTTGCCGCAGTCAATTCCAACGGCATTTGACCAGTCAATGACACAGTCTTCAATAATCCAGTGATGGCCTCTGCAGCATGATATTGCTCCGCGCTGCGGAACGGGAGCCCCCATTGCTGCATGAGCCATAGTCAGCCCTTTAACCCTTATATATGACAGGAATGGTTTTTTTGGAGCAAAGCACTGTTCGCGGTTGGTGACTTCAATAATATGATTGGCAGGATCATCGTCATTTTCAAGCCGGATGTGTACCTTCTGTCCATTGGCCTCAACCCAGTACGCATTTTCAGTTGTTGCAAGCATGTAATAGAGAGGTACCTGCCTCATTGGTTTGCCGTCAACGAAAACCATGCCCCTTCTGTTAAGATAGGTGGTCATATCCGTTTTGTCATATTCTATAAAAAAACGATCATGCATTATATTCACGGCGCAGAACGGATTATATCCCTTGAAATCTTCCGGGTTAAGCTCTATTTCCCATACCTTTACACCGGCGGGTTCTTCACTTTCCTGGAAGCCCCACTGAAGCCGCCATCCTACACTGGGTTTGAAATCATGAACTTCAACGGACGCTTTAATTATTACCTCTTCATCGTTGTATGCCTCATAGCTGATCATTCTTTCCGGGCTTTCCCCGCCCATTGCCGGCTGCACCGTTTCCCTGTAAACACCCCCGTGAATCAATACTCTTGTTCCCGGTGTCGCTGCCTGGGCAGCAGCATTAATTGTCTTAAACGGCCTGTCCTTTGAACCATCATTATCGTCAGATGCGTCAGGATGATTGCAGTCAACATGAAGTTCCCTTTCAAATTTTGGTTCCACTTCCCAGAATTCAAACATTTCACCATTGGGCAACTGAGCTGAAAGATCCTTGAAATCACTCATTGGTTTCACCCCGTTCATTATTTTTATTTTATACACTTTGCAAACGCAATCATAAAACACGTAAAGCCTATTTCAGTTGATTCATTGCCAGAACAGCATTTCCATACAGATGACAGTCGTAAATGACTTCGAAATCATATCCCTTTAATACTTTTTTCTTAAGGCCAATAAAAGCTTCATCTACCATACCGCCGGTCAGTTTAATAATATTGTTCAGTTCAAGAAAAGAGCCTGAAATTTCTATAACAGTTATTATCGGTTTGTGAATTCCAACAAGAATTGATACCAAAAGATCTTCCCTGGTGCTGTCAAGGGTAAGACCGGTAAAAGCCCCCGTCCTCTGCATAAGGCTTTGGCGATCCCCGGCAATATATGGGGCAAACCGTACTTTTGTGCCGTAATACTGCCGGATAGCCGCTGGCAGCGCTTCCCGGTAAAATGTTGTCTCATCCATTTCCTTATAGAATTCTCTTCGGAACCAGTCGATTACCAATCCACTGGCAGTAATGGCAAATATCTGCCATAAACCATCTGCTGCCGCTCTTCGCAAATAGTATTTATCATTAACAACCGCCTTATCTGTCAGAATTGATATCATTTCACTGCTGCCTGAAACAATTAACATGTCACCTGCCTTTGTATTGCCGGCACCCGCCTGAGCAGCAGCCGCATCATTGGTACCAACGGCAACGGGAATACCCTCGCGAAGACCTGTCAATTGGGCAGCCTTTCTCGTAAGATGTCCTGCAATGACACCCGGTTTTACAATATCGGGCAGTTTCTGTTCCGGTATACCAACTGTTTTGCATATTGTATCAGACCATCCGCTGCCTTCAATCGTTTCAAACAGGCCGGTCATAGAGGCATTTACCGGATCTGTAACCCATATTCCGGTTAATAAATGATATACATATGTGTTAAAATGTCCAATCTTGTATGCTTTATTAAATAACGAAGGTTCATTCTCCTTAAGCCATAACATGGAAGTAACCGAAGCTCCGCCGATAAATGGTTTGATACCTGTAATATTTTGAAATTCTGTAACCCCTATTTCTCTTGAAATATACTTCATCTGCTTTTTGCTTCTCCGGTCCAGGTGGGTTATAATCGGGTAAAGCGCTTCCCCCTCCCGATCCATAATTACAACTGACGGCGAAAATGTATCAAATACAACAATTTCGACTTTCTCCAGGTAATCTGATAAATTTTTCAGTCCTTCTGCCATAGCTGCAATTACATCTTCTATATCCAGCTCTACCCAATTGTGATTGTATACCCTGTACCGGTATTCGGCTTTAGCCGTTTTTATTAATTCCAAGTCCCGTGTCAATATACCCATCTTTATTGAAGTAGTACCGAAATCCATTGATAGCAGATACATATAAAATCCCTTCCTAACCTTTACAGGAAAAATTCAAAATAATACTGCATAGTCATATATATGGATTATTTTACTATCTTATTTAAGTCATCAATTGTAATGTATTTAACTTCCCTGTCTAAAGAGAGACTGGCCTTTATCACTTCTATTTCAGTCAATTGCGGATCACCTAAACTGGAAACGACAATATCGGCTTCTGAAAAATCCTCTTCATGGGAATAAAAACTGGGGGTAACTATACAGTACATCCCTGCAGCTTTAGCTGCCTTAAGGCCGTTTTCCGTGTCTTCCACCACTATGCATTCATTCCCTTCAAGGTTAAACCTCTCTTTGACCAGCTCGTAAATATCAGGATGCGGTTTTTTCCTTTTCACAATATCTCCTGCCAGTATTCCATGAAACTTCTCAAGCCTTTGTTCACCCATCAGGGCTTTGACCAATGATTTTACGCTTTTCTCGTTGGAGGTTGAGCATATTGCCAGGATTAAACCTTTCTCATATGCTTCGTCAAAAATCCTGTTTATCCCGGGCCTTACAGGCATTTCTCCTTTAGCAGCCATTTCCATAAATATCTCTGTCTTGCGCTTATGCAGCTTTAGCACCAATTCGTCCGGATCTTCACCCGAATCAAGGAGTTCAGGATGGTTCTGAAAGTAATTCTTCATCCTCTCTTTGCCCCCTGATATCTTTACCAGCCTGCCGTATTCTTCAACATCCCATTCTGCATCTATCCCAAACTCTTTGAAGGTTTTATTAAAAGCGACTCTATGCCCGTCCCTTTCCGTTTCAGCTATTACTCCATCACAATCAAATATCAAAGCTTTCAGCATAACGCATTACACCCCTTTTTCAGTTTTTTCTGCACTGCCAAACACATTTATATATGACGTTATAAGATTTTCTATTCCCTTTTCCATATGAGCCAGTACCTTTAAAGGTTCATATTCACCTGGATTCTCTTTATAAAAAGCTTCTATTGATGTTCTAAAGACATGCTTTAAATCCGTTGATATGTTTATTTTGCAAGCACCATTTTCTATACATTTTTTGAACATCTCTTCAGTCAGGCCAGTACCTCCGTGAATTGCTATGGGGATATTTGTCCTTTCGGCAATATTTTTCAACAGGTCAAAATTGAGATTTGGCTTCTTTTTATATAACCCATGAGCAGTTCCGATTGCGGGAGCAAGCACATCTATACCTGTTGCTTCAATATATCTGACACAGCTTTCAGGATCAGCCAGATAGCTTTCATCTTCATCAACAAATATATCATCCTCCACACCTACAATAGCTCCCAGCTCACCTTCCACCGTTACGTTATATTTTTTCGCCATATCAACAACCTCGCGGGTTATCCGGACATTCTCTTCGAACGGCGACAGGGAAGCGTCAATCATAACGGAACTCCAGCCGGCCTCTATGCACCTCCGGATAACCTCCAAATCTTTGCAGTGATCCAAATGCAGCGCTACGGGAACTTCAGCGTTATCGGCCAGATGTTTCACCCAATTTACTATTGGGGTATAGCCATAATAATTAACCGTTTTAACCGAAGTCTGAATTATTACCGGTGAATTTCCCCGCTCTGCAGCCTGAATTACGGCCCGTACAGTGGAGTAATCCACTATATTAAAAGCCCCGACTGCATAATTCCCTTCCTTTGCCTTCAGAAGTATTTCCTTAACATTTACATATGCCATAGTAAAATAACACCCTCCATGTTCTTATATTTATTATTTATATAGTTATTTTATAATTATATGCTGTACATTCGAAGTTATGAAAATCAGAAGTTTGACCTGGATATCATGCATTTTTCAATCAAAACCATGTGAATAGCTGCAAAAAAACAATCCGAACTGATTTATGCTTAACATTTAATAAACAAAAGTGTATAGAATATGATGATGTCTAAGTGTTTGTGTCCTTATCTTTATTATTTATTCCAATTTATACTATCACAGTCCATTACAAGCTAACAAGTTTATTTTTCCCTTCCTTTGAATTTTACATGGTGCTCTTTCTTGTCACATCCTTGAATACATCCTTGCCAGCTGCATTATCCTGTTTCCTGCATATTCAAAAACTCAGAATAAGCCCCGCAAAGACGGTTCAACTCAGGTTTGCTTTCTTCAAAAGATTCCCTGTCTCTCCTGCATCCTCCGCGACACAGGTTAAACCATATGCACTCAGCACAACTGGGATCTATATACTTTGAAACCTCAATGAACCTGTTTGCTGTTTTACAACTTCTTATATCTTCAAAGGAAGATTGTGTCAAATTTCCCAGATACCATTCATCAATAACATAGAAATCACATGGATATACACCCCCATCGGCTTCAACAACAAACTGACATGTGCAGATACCTGACATTCCACATGCCTCAGGCCTGCAGCCCATAGCCATGCCAATAATATTGTCAAATTATCTTATGTTTATCATTTCCCCCCGGCAAATATCGGTATACCATCGATCAAACAGTGCCTCTAATAAGTATGCATGCCTTTTATAAGTCAATGAATGCTTTTTTGCCCCCGGTTTTTCGCCGAGGGGATCCAGACATTGGTCTGTCTGTTCTCAGCAAGAGAATGATAAAAACAGTATTTGCCCCTTAAGCTGCAGTTGCTGGAGGCAGGCTTGATAAGCAAGCTAACAGGAGGCATTGATATAATTCCCCTTTATTACATCTAAAATGTCAAAACTATTTTACATGTTTTTTCAGGTTCACTGTCGTACATTTCTATGGCTTCCCTGACTTTTTCCATAGGGAAAACATGAGAAATAATACTTGAAGGTTCAATCTCTTTTGCCTTTATCCACTCAATAACCTCAGGGAACATATTTCTGTTCAGCCTGGATCCTATTATATCAAGCTCTCTTCTCATTATATCCAGGGGGGTAATTCTGGCAGTTTCCCGGGGATATCCCAGGACTACTATACGGCCAGCCTGGGAGACCAGTGCTGATACACATAATTCCAGCACACTTATGCTGCCCGTTGCCTCAAATATGAGATTTACACCTTCTCCGTCTGTGAAATCCATTATGGCCTTCACCAGATCAGTATTATTTGTGTTAACCACTTTTTCGGCACCCATTTTTTTCGCTCTCTCCAGACGGCTGTCTATAATATCCATTATCATAGCTTTGGCTCCAGCCCTTCTGACTGCCTGAAGGATGGCAAGGCCAATAGGACCGGCCCCACATATGAGAACGCTGTCATCGGCAGAAAGCCGTCCCCTGTCAACAGCCTCGGCAGCAATTGTGAAAGGCTCTATTACGGCTGCTTCTTCCCACGGTATATTATCCGGGATTTTATGGACATTACCGGCATTCACCTTGATATACTGGCTAAAACCGCCATCAACGTGAATCCCGAGGACTTTCACACTGCTGCATACATTATGCCGTCCAATTCTGCAGGCATAACAATTTCCGCATGAAATCACAGGGTCTATTGCCACCTTATCCCCTGGTTTCAGGTCCGAAACCAAACTGCCTGCCTGATAGACTTCACCGGCCAGTTCATGGCCGATAATCCTTGGATATGCAGCAAATGCCGATCTGCCATGATAAACGTGCAAATCAGAACCGCATATTCCCGCTGCTTTAATTCTTACAATAACCTCATTTTTTTCCGGTTCAGCAGGCATGGGGCTGTCAACAACAGCTATTTCACCTGGTTTACGAATCATAACAGATTTCATAAAATCACTTTCTCCCTTATTTTGTATTCTTTTCTTATATGTGTTCAAAGTATTATGCTGATAATTATCAGGGACTTATTCATTCGCTTAAAATGCTCACAGGTTGGCAGCTGCCCTTATTTAACCGTCATTCTTATATTTCCGCCTAAGATCATATCAATGATCCCGTCTTCTGTGTCCGGTGCATCGTAATCACCGGTTAGTTCACCTGGATAATGATATGATATGCCTCTTTTCTCGTTGTTTTCGAGGCATTCCAAAAGAAACTCCTGATCATGCTCCCTTATGAATTTTGCAAAAGCCCTTATTCGAATATTGTCCAGCATGCCACCATTGCACGGAAATTCATCGCATTCCCAACAACCTTCCAGTCTCTTTCCAACACAACACTGCAAGTTTTTGCACCATTCTCTTGTTTCACAACCATCATTACGGCATCCGGCACAGTTTACATTTTTACTGCAAAAAGCACAAACAAGGCCGCAGTATGCCACTCCTTTTTCCCTTTGCATATAAATCGGTCCTTTCCATTAAAGAATTCAACACTAAACTCCTGCAAACAGATTATAATCCAGTATATAGAAAATCTATGCCGTTTTCTGCTATAATCAGCTCCATAGGTTCCCTGTTTTTAAGCATGGAAACCAGATCATGGATTGATTTAACAGGACGTTGGAGTATAATACCGCCACGCCCAACGTCCTCAACCCGATGGGAATCGGAGCCTGAAATCATAAGCAATCCATATTCTTCCGCAAAGGCATACGCCATATCATTACCGGAATTATGCCGGGGATTTCCGTTGAAAACCTCCACTCCATCCAGCAGCCCGGGTTCGGCAGGAAGGCAAGCCGGCCTGAAGGGATGAGCCTGAAAAATAAGGATATCCTGTCCTTTTATCGAATCCCTGTAACTTTTCAACGTATGATTGTATAACTTCGGATTGTTTAAAAGATACTCTTCATCTATCCCGAATATCAAATAATCATCGGGGGAATCATGAAAGCGGATCTCCATGCCCGGAAACACATCGACACCTATACGCTTTCCTTCATCCAGTGCCGCTCTGTAGCCCGATAAATATATATCAGTTTTCTCCTCCCAGGAACCTTCCAGCATACTTTCAAAGTACTCTTTATAGTAATGATCGGTTATGATTATACCGTTATAGCCGGCCTCTTTATAATACCTTACCATCTGTGCGGCCTCAACCTTGCCGCAGCTGCTGACTTCAGATGTGTGTACATGAGTATCCAGCAAATACGCTGATTGTTTCAAAAAGCATCGTCTCCTTGTACTCTCTTAGAGCATATATTAACAGGCGATTATTGCCATGTATATTATTTATTATAGTTTAAAAAGACAGTATGTTCAATGGTACGCACCGCATTTTACGCCATATCCAATATTTTTGCGCCTTTTTTATGATGCACGTCATGTTTTCGAAATAATAAAGCTGCCCATGCTATTTGAATACAAAAAAGAATATAACGCAAAACAGTTCTTATTGCCTATATGGACAATCTGTAGCGTGTTCCATTATGATAATATCAATATATTGTGTTTAGCCTATGGTTATAAGACTTTGAAAATGTATATTATGGAAATAGCAGCCCTCAAAAAACTCTTTTTCGGACCACATTCGAATCTGAACCGGAAAAAGAAGATACGGCGGAAATGGCAATTTCCCAGCAGAAAAGCCGCCCGCCTTTTCAAAGGCGGGCGGCTTTTCTGTTATAATGGCATTCCATACATATGTCATATATGGTCAAGGGACTTAGGGCAGTTTTGCCCTCCCCATTTTTTGACCGCTTAGAATAATGAGTAGTTTATGAACAGTACGGCTGCAAGAGAACAAATCAACGATACGACTGTTATCTGTGTATTCAAAGATGGCCCTGCTGTATCTTTACAGGGATCACCGACGGTATCACCGATTACGGCAGCCTTATGGGCATCGGAACCTTTACCGCCATACGCTCCGGACTCGATATACTTCTTGGAATTATCCCAAAGCCCTCCTGCATTGGCCATAAACAGAGCAAGGAACAAGCCTGACATGATGTTTCCTGCAAGGAATCCTCCTACAGCATGAATTCCACCGATAAAGCCCACTGCCAGCGTGACAAGTATGGCCATTAACCCTGCAGGGATCAGTTCTTTCAAAGCACCAACGGTTGCAATGTCAATGCATTTCTCGTATTCCGGCCTGGCACCCGGCCGCCCTTCTTTCAAACCGGGTATGCTTTCAAACTGGCGGTGGATCTCCTCAACCATTCTCTGGGCATTGCGATCCACACCCATCATAAGCATAGCAGCAAATACCGCCGGAACTGCAAGGCCCACCATTATACCGAAGAACACCAGCGGATTCATTATGTCAAATCCAATAACCATATCAGTTGCCTCTCTGACTATTTCCTGGTATGCGCCCAACAGAGCGATAACGGTAAGCCCGGCTGCACCAATAGCAAATCCCTTGGTTATGGCTTTAGCAGTATTCCCTGCTGCATCCAGCTCGTCGGTAACGGTCAGGGCGTCATCTCCCATTCCTGCCATTTCAACCAGACCCCTTGCGTTATCGACAATAGGTCCAAAGGCGTCATTTGAGATAATCATTCCTACAACCGACAGCATCCCGATTGCAGCCATGCTTATACCGAACATGGCATATCCGTCACCAAGCGGTTCACAGAGCTTATAAGCTGTAAGAGCTGAAACGCCAATACCCAGAAGTGCCGGGAAACAGCTCAGCAGTCCGTAGCAAAGGCCGCTGATTATGGTAAATGCAGGACCCGTATGCGAAGCTCTTGCTACTTCAGCAACCGGCTTTTTATTATCAGCGGTGAAGTAATCCGAGGTTATACCAATTATTACTCCGACTACAAGCCCTACCATAGTAGCTCCCCAGATGCGGAAGCTGTAATTGAATATTATTGATGCCACAGCTGTCAAAACAGCAAAAATTCCTGTTGTGATATATGTCCCGGTATTCAAAGCTTTCCCGGGATTTTTATGTTTTCCCAGGCTGATAAATAACACACCCAGTATTGAGGCCAGCAAACCCAGTGTTGCATAGCTGAACACCAAATTCTGTTCTCCAATAACCAGTCCGATTACCATTGCAGCTGCAATTGACGCTATGTTAGAGTCAAACAGATCAGCGCCCATTCCGGCTACATCGCCTACATTATCGCCTACATTGTCGGCTATAACGGCAGGATTCCTGGGATCGTCTTCGGGAATTCCCAGCTCAACCTTACCCACCAGGTCGGCACTGATATCGGCAGTTTTGGTATATATACCTCCACCGGCTTTTGCAAATAAAGCTAAAGTACTTGCACCAAAACTAAAGCTCAATACCGTGTTTGGATCCCTGGTAGTAATGTACAATATGCCGGCTCCAAAAAGGCTGGCTCCGACTACTGCCATTCCCATTACAGCACCGCCCTTAAAAGCAATTGCAAAAGACGGTACTATGCTTTTTTTTGCTGCTACGGCTGACTTAACATTGGCGATTGTAGCAATATCGATACCGATTTTACCGGCAAGAGCCGACAGAAATGCGCCAAACAAAAATGCGAACGCCATTCTTAAATTCAGCAGTACATTACTGCTCTTCCAGACTAATTCAGGCAGGAATATAAATATGATTACTGCAATAATTGACGCAAATACTGCCAGTATTCTATACTCTCTGCTAAGGAAAGTGTTAGCCCCTCGCCTTATGAGCATTGCAATTTCTTCTGCAGTTTCACTGCCTTTGGGCTGGTTCTTTACCCAACGGTACAGATATGCTGCGATGCCAAATGCAGCAATTGATACTACAATGGCTGTATAAACCCAGAACATTATCATTTCTCCTTCCCTTATAAAGATTAAATATTATTAATAAACATCATATACTATATATTATTAAGCCGGTTATATTAGTTGTTTGTCTTAGCGTTGCGGGTAAAGATTTTTAACAGCACCTTTATCATGATATAGAACAGCAGGAGGGTGGCATGAGTTCCCAGCACTCCCACAACCATCAAAAATAAGGATTTAGTAATATTGGATGCGCCGACTAAAAAATCAAACATACAACAACACCTCCCGTTTTATCCTACCAAAAGAGGTACCAAAGCCAGGATTAAACCGCCGGCGATTATGGAACCCAGTTGGCCTGCAACATTTGCGCTGACTGCCTGCATCAGTATGAAGTTTGATGGATCCTCTTTTTGTGCCATCTTCTGGATAACCCTTGCGGACATAGGAAAAGCCGATATGCCTGCTGCGCCTACCATGGGGTTTATCTTCTTCTTCAGGAACAGGTTAAGGAATTTAGCAAACAGCACACCACCCGCGGTGTCAAATATAAAGGCTGCCAGTCCGCCTAAAAGAATAACCAGGGTCGTAGGCTGTAAAAAAGCCTCCGCTTTCATGGTCGAACCTATCGTTATGCCGAGAAGTATAGTAACAAGATTGGCCAATTCGTTCTGGGCAGATTGGGAAAGCCTCTCCAACACCCCGCACTCCCTTATCAGGTTTCCGAACATTAAAAGACCCACCAATGGAACGCTTATTGGAGCAATTATACCCGCAATAATAGTAATTAAAATCGGGAATAAAATCTTTACAGCCTTGGGGACCTTAACGTCCCGATAATCCATTCTTATCATGCGTTCCTTTTTGGTGGTCAGAAGCCTTACTACCGGCGGCTGTACAATGGGGACCAGGGACATATACGAATAGGCTGCCACCGTAATCGGCCCCAGGTATTTCTGTGCAAACTTAGTAGCCACAAATATTGCCGTAGGACCGTCTGCTGCACCAATAATACCTATTGCCGAAGCCACTTTCAGATCATCCGCGCCAACCAGGAGCGCTACTACAATTGTGGCAAATATGCCGAATTGTGCTGCAGCTCCAAAGAAAAGCATAGTAGGATTGACAAACAGGGGAGTAAAATCGATCATAGCTCCGACTGCTACAAATATTAAAACCGGAAAGAGCTCGGTCTGGATACCGGCATCAAACAGTATTTTAAGTACGCCGGGAGCTCCTTCGTATTCCAGTACCGCTGAAAGAGGCAGGTTTACAAGTATCGTCCCAAAACCTATGGGAAGCAGCAGCATTGGTTCATACTCTTTTTTTACAGCAAGGTAAATAAGAATACCACCAATGATAAACATGACAATTTGTCCAATGCCTAAATTATAAAGTCCAACAAATAGCTTATCCATAACTACCTCCATTGCTAATTATTCAACTTGGACTAAAGCCAAGAATAGCATTGTTTTATCCTTCCATGCCCATTGTTCCGGCTTCAGCCCTGCCGTGTAAAATATATAATTTGGACATGGAAAAACAATAATCTGATATGTATATGGAGACAGGGTAAATCCATAATGAACAGTGCAATTTACCGCTACTCTGCGGAAGCCCATATGACAATATTACCGGCCACTTGTTCATAAAAAAATACTGACGGATATGTCCATCAGTACAGGTATAACTAACCTATATAATACACCCATGCACCCCATTGCTACATATCCTGTTACATCAAAACTACAAAAGCAATTATATCATATCTATCTCTAAATGCAATAGTACATGCAGGGCAATTTGCATCATTTTTAAAATATTAATCAACCGTCTCCAAAGGTTTTCCGGACCTTTTAGCCTTTGTCGAAGCCAGGCTGGCAAGATTCAATAGTTCTCTCATATGTCCGGCATAGTCCTGGTACGGACGCCCCGGACTGCACCGTGTTCCTGCAATCCCTGCCGAGGCTGAAACACTGACTTTATCGGCCCCATATACTTGCATCGATATGGTTTTCAGCAATTTCACAGCCAATTCCTTACATTTTCCTTTATCATAAGGTGTCAGTACAGCAAACTCATCACCGGCATAACGGCACACATAACAGCACTTGGGTACTGATTCAGTCAGCAAATCTCCTAATTCCCTCAATATAGAATCACCGAACATGTGACCGTATTTCTTGTCAATATCACCGAAACCATCGAGGTCCATAAATATAATCGAGATTTCAATACCCTTTTTTAGAAGCCTGGAGCCCTGGTAAATCAAATAATCAATTTTATTGAGTTTCGTCAGTATATCATAATGCTTGGCAACTTCTGAAAATAACCTGGTCTTGGTTACAAGACCGGCTAATTTCTCACCTTCAAGTACAAGCAGCCTTTCTATGTTATTTTCCTCCATTATTTCCTTCGCTTCCCATATTGATGTTGCAGGTTCAATACAAATGACCGGAGCAGTCATCACATCAGCTACAATATCACCTGGATCAGACATCATTGCATCCCATGTAGTTATAATGCCCACCAGCTGTTTATCTTCATTCATTACAGGCAGGCATCCTATTCTATTTTCCCTCATCAGTATCTGCGCTTTGCTGATACTTTCATTTTTACTAATTGTAAAAAGATTAGTCTCCATAACATTTGATACTGTTGTCATCATTTTCCAACAGGCTTGCTAACATAAAGCCGACATGTAAAGTGAAAGAATGGGAGTAGTTAGCTACCTTTTCCCCCTTCCTCCTTTGTTACGCAATAGCTAACCGACTTTTATTACATAAACCATACTATATATAAAACACTGCATTTTTCTATGGCTGGTATTATATTCCCAGTTCAATAGTTCTACATTCCTATTTATGATATATATATATTTTAATACATTTATATGTAATATACAAGTATAATAACTAAATCGTTCCAGATAGGGTAAATATCTGCAAATATTGGCATTTATAACTGCTGCTTATCAGTCTCAATTAACGGTTTGTCAGAAATAATTGTCAACTCATAAATACGGTAATCAAAAAAAAAATGGAAAGGAAATAATCCTTTCCATTTTTTTCTGGTTTTAGTCTTCCTGCTCAATATCGGTGGACTGCAGACGTGGATTTGGGGATCGAGGCGAACAGGATGTATCTTCAAGCTGGGGTGGAAACAACGGCAGCCTGAAGAATTCTTCACATACATTTTCTGCAAATTCTTCACAGGGCGGTATTTGACAGAATCCAAATGAAGGTACCAGCAGTTCAACCTTAGCCACAATCTTTAATATAATAGTGACACATACATCCACGTCAAATCTTAACATATCGCCTGAAACAGCCTTGCCGGATACACATATGGCATTAACGGTACTTTCCAGCTGGAAGGGGATAACCGATTCATCAGGCACAAACAAGATAACATCCTTAGGTACTGTTATAATACTATTGCCGCTGCCCTTTTTATTGTTCGCATCTTCAAACACTACTTCAACCGGTATCTCTACTTTTGTTTGAACCCTTGCAAAGTTGGGGCGATCAGGCAGCCTGGTAATCTGGGTTCCTATCAGTTTACCTTTAACGCTGGTGCTTCGACAGCTTAATAAAGTGAAAGGCGGCACAAAATCTGACCAGTGCCCCTTGACATCCTTTACTATAATCCTGACATCATTAAGCGTTTCCTGCTGCAGACAAGCATCATAAACCTTATTTACCTGTATACACACCTTTTCAATGATCTTTCTGCATCCATCAAATCCGATTCGAGCAGGACTGAGTTCATTTCCTTGGTTTTTGTAGGAATAGAATGACATCCCTAACCCTCCTTTTTATCTGCATTTAAGAAATAAATGAGTATTTCCTCTCAATGCATAATATGAAAAAGAGGTACTATATGTGATAATAAGCTTAACATTATCCAAAAACCAAAGGTGATAAAATATTGACAACTGTCATAAGATGTAGTAAATGACGAGTTTTGAAACGGGTGATAATAATGACATATAGCGATAATAAGTCTTTCCTGCTGAAAACACCGTCGGAGACATCCTGGCATTTTTTCCTGTCTGACGAGCATACAATAATATACAGATCATTTAAGGAGCAAGCATTCGGCCCTCCTTCCACGCTAAACCTGCAACACATAAAAGACTTCGAAGCAGCAATAGACCCGGAGGGTATAATCCATCTTTTGGCTTTAACACAGGCAGATCAGCTGATATATTGCCGGTGGGACGGTCTGAAATGGCAGTATCAGACGGTAGAACATAACCGTTATCGCACCCAGATAATCCCTAATTTTTCTATATTGGCTTCTCATGCACTTACTCATATTGTATATTGTATAAAAAGCCTATCAAGGCGTTCTTCGGAAGCTATAATACATTATTCGGGAAAGAAAAACGAATGGAACGGCGGAAAGGTATGGGTATATACTCCCGAACGCTCAACCAGCATACACAGTGCTGCAGTTGACTGTGATTCGCGCCTTCATCTGCTTTTCAGCCAAAAAAATGCCAATGATTACCTTCTCCGCTACTCGCTTTTTAGCCCTGATTCACATGAATGGTCGAAACCCGTAAACGTATACAAGTGCGGATATAATTATCCCGACTGCAATCTGTTTGTACACGGGGACGGACAAATGCATATAGTATGGAAAGAACAGGAAAATAACCAATACTCGATAGTATACCTCTCATTTACCGATGCTTCATCCTCATCAACCGGATTTCATCCGGTCAAAACACTGTACAAAGGCCAGGCAGAACCCATCCGTCCTGTTGTGGTTTTGGGCGGCAATTTGTACTGTCTGTGGGAAATGAACGGCGGCATCCACTATGTTGTATCGAAGGATATGGGCAATACCTGGAGCGCTCCGCAAACGCTCCCCGGCAATAAGTCCCGTCCACCCGTCTTTTTCACCTATACTTCTTTTGATAAACCTGGTATTCCTCCATCTATTAAACTGTGGAGTTCAGATTACATGATAATCCCGGATATCATTGATGTACAGCAGGTATCCGTAAAATATGGGACAAACGGAAATTCACATGCATATTATCCATCATACAACAATAACACTGAGCTGATGGATGTCATGGACAAAAACCTTAAAAAACTTGAAAAAAGGGTAAAATCCGTTGAAAGGCAGCTGGAAAATATAATTCCAACAGTATATGCCCTCCAGGATCAGTTTCACCAGGCAAACAAGTCAATATATTATATGGAGACCATGATAAGAAGGCTGAACTTTCAACTGGAACAGCTGTATAACCGCAGCAGCACATATCCTTATGTATCTGAAAAGAAACAGGAAAGAACACCGGCACATTCGGACGCTCAACCCATATCAAAGCTGCAGGATGTTCAGTCAACCAACCAAAAACAGGAGGATAATCAAAATCACCAGGATGAACACACCGGGGGATCCGGACAGAGTTCTCCAGATGAGACTGAACAATATCGACTGGATAAAGCAGAAAAAATAGAAACTCCGCAGACCGACGGTTCTTCTATAAATAATTCCCGGCTCCGGCCTGCGGATATGGTAAGGGATGATAATAACACCAAAAGAATAAGCTTGGGAAATGTAGATATAATTATCAATCCGGAAGAAGATGATCTTTAATCCGGTTTCTGAGGCCCGGGCAGCTCGACGAGAGCATGTTCAAGCAGCTGCTCCATATGATCAGCCAACACTATTTTGACTTTACGCTTGACGTTATCGGGTATATCTGCCAAATCCTTTTCATTCTCTGCCGGTATGATTACCTTGGCAATTCCGGCACGGTGAGCTGCCAGCACCTTCTCTTTTAAGCCCCCAACCGGCAATATCCTTCCCCTTAATGTTATTTCACCGGTCATGGCAACGTCACTGCGGGCGGGTATGCCGGTGAGAGCGGATATAATAGCGGTAGTCATGGTAATACCGGCCGAAGGACCGTCCTTGGGTATCGCTCCTTCAGGAACATGAACATGGATATCCATGTTGTTGTAGAAACTCGGGTCGATACCAAAGTCCCGTGCTTTTGAACGAATATAGCTGAAACCGGCATGGGCTGATTCCTTCATAACATCACCCAGCTGACCGGTAAGCACCAGTTTGCCGGTGCCGGGCATGGTAACAACCTCAATGGACAGGGTATCTCCTCCTGCTGCGGTCCATGCCAGTCCGGTAACTATACCTTCCTGAGCCTGTTGGCCGGCTTTTTGATACCAGAATAAAGGTATGCCAAGGTATTTTTTCAGGTTTCCGCTTGTTATGCGCACCCGCTCCTGTTTTGTTTCAAGTATCCTTCTGGCTGCCTTTCGGCATATACTGGCTATCTGCCGTTCAAGGTTACGTACACCTGCTTCCCTGGTGTAATGGTTTATGATATCCCTGATTACCCGTTCGGGAATATTAATGCTGCCTTCCTTTAATCCATGCTGTTTCGTCTGTTTTGGAATAAGATACCTGGCAGCAATATGGAGTTTTTCCTCTTCAGTATAGCCGGGTATGTGTATAACCTCCATGCGATCCAGCAGCGGCCTGGGAATGGTATCCAGTGTATTGGCCGTGGTAAGGAACATAACCTTTGACAGATCAAAAGGCAGTTCCAGGTAGTGATCCCTGAATGCGTAATTCTGTTCGGCATCCAGAACTTCCAGCAGAGCTGAAGCCGGATCCCCCCTGAAATCGCTGCTCATCTTATCAATTTCATCAAACAGGAATACCGGATTTTTTGACCCGGCCTGCTTCATAAAGGAGATAATACGGCCGGGTATGGAACCTACATAAGTCCTGCGGTGACCGCGGATTTCGGCTTCGTCCCGTACTCCGCCCAGCGACATCCTGACAAATTTCCTGTTAAGCGCCCTGGCTATAGACCTGGCAATAGAGGTCTTTCCGACGCCGGGAGGCCCGACAAAACACAAAATCGGGCCCTTCATATGCTGTGTCAGCTGGTGTACAGCCAAATACTCAAGAACCCGTTCCTTTACCTTGGTCAGGCCGTAATGATCCTCATCCAGTATCCTGGCAGCGTTTTTTAAGTCCAGGTTGTCCTCGGTCTCTGTATTCCATGGCAGCTCTACAATCCAATCCAGATAGGTTCTTATTACTCCTACCTCGGCCGAGCCGGGAGGCATTTTAGACAACCGGTCCAGCTCCTTCATAGCCTTTTCGTATGCTTCCCTGGGCAGATTTGCTTCTTCTATCTTCTTCTGGTACTCTTCAATTTCATCGCCTATGCCGTCTCTCTCTCCCAATTCCTTTTGAATAGCCTTTAGCTGTTCTCTCAGGTAGTACTCCCTCTGCAGCTTATCTACCTGTTTTTTTACTCGCTGGTTAATTCTTCTTTCTATTTCCAGTATCTGTATCTCTCTGACTAAAATATCATACAGTTTTTCCAGTCTTTCCTGTATATCAAAGGCCTCAAGTATGTTCTGTTTATCTTCCATCTTAACCAGAATATTAGCTGCAATAATATCTGCCAACTGTCCCGGATTCTCCACCGAATTGACGGATATAAGGGTGTCCGGGGATACCTTGCTTCCAAGCTTAACAAAATCTTCAAAAACTTCAAGCAGGCTCCTCATTAAAGCCTCCTGCTCCAAAGTGACTTCCTTTCCATCATCCTCTTTTTCTTCTTCAATATCAACTTCGATATATGGTTTCCTGGATACAAATTCGACTATCCTTCCTCTTCGAATCCCTTCCACCAAAACCCTTATAGTATCACCCGGAAGTTTGAGCAGCTGTTTTACTTTCGATACCGTACCAACCTTATATATATCATCAAAACCGGGATCATCATCTTTTGCGTCCTTCTGGGTAACCAGGAACAGCTCCTGGTCCTCAATCATAGCCTTTTCCAAAGCAGCTATGGATTTCTCCCTGCCCACATCAAAATGCAGTACCATGTATGGAAATACCGTTAATCCTCTGAGAGTCAGACAGGGTATCCGTCTGATATCTTTCTTATTGCTGTTTTTCTTCGTGACTCTTTTTTTCCTTTCCTTAACTTCAGCCATCTGTTTATCTCCTCCAAGTCTATCACACGTCCTTGCGTTTTAAAACTATAATGCCGGCCTCATTAATTATATAATATCCATTAATTAACCTCAAGAGAATGGATAACCCAATCATCAGGTGTATATTTTCAATCACTGTAACTGCCATTATTCCCTTCAAAACAAGCAAGGCATCTTTATTATTCTTCTCAAATATAATACGCTTTTATATAATATATACCCATAATAGAGCCTGATACACCAAATATGCAGCCTGCAAAAGCCCGTAATATAAAAAACCGGGATTTTACTTAAACCCGGCTTTTATTATTTGCCCGCCGCACTTAGGAGTTTTGCCCCTTCCAGGCTGTTTCCGGTTACGTCGTCTTTCTCTTTAATGCATATAACATGTTCTATAACCTGTTCAAGCCTTTCCACCGGAATAATTGTAATGGGATAACTGTTGAAAATGTCCTGCCAGTTTTCTTTTGGTATAATCACCTTTTTTACTCCGGCCTGCACCGCTGCCTCCAACTTGGCAGGTATGCCACCGACGGGTTTAAGCATTCCCAGTATCGATACCTCGCCGGTCATGGCTGCATTATTGTCTACAGGCTGCCCCGTTATGGCAGAATACACAGCCGCTGCCATTCCGATTCCGGCGGAAGGCCCGTCCACAGGTATACCCCCCGGAAAGTTCAGGTGTATATCGTAATTGCGGGGATCTATCTGCAAATATTTCTTAATCGCAGTCAATACATTATCCACTGACCCTTTGGCAGTGCTCTTTCTCCGGACTGTTTTTCCCGCACTGCCCATCTCTTCTTCATCAACAATCCCGGTTACCGTAACAATACCTTTCCCCCTGGCGGCAGGCATGGCAATAGCCTCTATCTCCATAACAGTTCCAATATTAGGCCCGTAAACTGCCAGCCCGTTTACACAACCAACACGCGGCGTGCTGTGTATTTTTCTTTCGGGCCTGGGACTGTAGTGGCCGCTGTTTACCACCCACTCAATATCTTCAACGGCAATGTCCGTCCTTCCTTCGGTTAATGCCAGGCCTCCAGCAAGCTGTATTATATTTACAGCGTCCCTTCCGTTAGACGCATATCTGCCTAAAACTTCAATAGCTTTTCCGGCGATGGAAAATCCCCCTTTAGCAGCAGCATTTCTTGCAATCTGCATTATTTCATCCGGTTTCAGGGCCCTGAAAAATATCTCCAGGCATCTTGAGCGTATTGCAGCGGGAATCTCGCTTGGATTGCGGGTGGTGGCGCCGACTAACCGAAAATCTGCAGGCAGCCCCCTCTGGAAGATCTCATGAATATGGCGGGGTATATTGGTGTCATATGAATTATAGTAAGCACTCTCAAGAAACACCTTGCGATCTTCCAGCACTTTAAGAAGCTTGTTCATTTGCGTAGGATGCAGCTCACCAATTTCATCCAGAAAAAGTACGCCTCCGTGGGCTTTGGTGACAGCGCCCGGCTTCGGCTGTGGAATCCCGGCGATACCCAACGGCCCTGCTCCCTGATATATAGGATCATGAACCGAACCTATAAGGGGATCGGCAATGCTTCGTTCATCAAATCGCACGGATGTTGCATCCATCTCAACAAATTTGGCATCCTGGCGGAATGGAGAATGTATATTCCTTTTTGCTTCCTCAAGTACCAGCCGCGCAGCACAGGTCTTACCAACCCCGGGAGGGCCGTATAGAATTACATGTTGGGGGTTTGGCCCGCACAAAGCAGCTTTTAAAGCCTTTATCCCTTCTTCCTGACCAATTATATCTTCAAACTTCGTTGGCCTTGTCTTTTCAGACAAAGGCTCCGTCAGCGAAATTTCCCGCAATCTCTGAAGATTCTCCAGCTCTTTTTTTGATTCCTTTTCGACGGCAACCTTGTTTCCCTGCTGACTCTTCAGGAGATTCAAAAAATACAGCCCTATAACTATGGCAAAGAAGAGCTGTATTATTATCACGACATTGACAAGCAAACAATTGCCCCCTTTCATTCAGCTGCATCCAAAAATTCCGGTATCAATCCTTTTTACCTTTTTTCGATACGGCGATTTCCTGATTAGTAGTATATGTAATTGAATGATTTTTATCCGAAGCTGCTGCAGAAAGAGTCAGCAAATTGTTTGTTTGAGATTTAATACAATGAAGGTATATGTTAGAAGTCCACTTCCTTATCTATGAAAAAATATATGAGAGACTGAAAAGGACCGGATAAGAAACAACGGCAAAAAACCGGCATAGCCGTGAATTGCGGCTATGCCGGTTCTGTCAGGGACAATAAATTTCTATGCGAAGACCGTTTGTGTCCTTCCCATTAGCTGCTCATTTTATCAGAACATGGTATCATTTGGCTGTACATTTTTGCCTGGAATACATTTTTTATGATACCGATTCCCGTTTTTCCCTGTGTTTCTTGCTTGCCTTACGGGCCCGCTGTCCATCCGATATAATGAGTATGGGATCGCTTCCGTTTAATATTGTGTCCTTGGTAATGATGCATTTTTCTATGTCAGTCCGGGACGGTATGTCAAACATTACGTTGAGCATGATATCTTCCAGTATAGCTTTCAAGCCCCGTGCACCTGTCTTGCGTTCTATTGCTTTCTGCGCTATTACACGCAAAGCCTCCTCCTCAAACTCCAGAGCTACGTCATCCATTTCAAACAGCTTCTGATACTGCTTGACCAGTGCGTTCTTGGGCCCGGTCAGTATCTGTACCAGAGCATCTTCATTTAGGGCATGCAGGGTGACTATGATGGGAAGACGCCCTACAAACTCAGGAATCAAACCATACTTCAGCAAGTCTTCCGGAAGTATATGTCTGAGCAGTTCCGCAGGATCATCCTCCGCTTTGCTTCGTATCTCGGCTCCAAAGCCCAGAGATTTTTTGCCAATCCGGTTCTGTATTATCTTGTGTATGCCCTCAAAAGCGCCGCCGCATATAAACAGAATGTTGGTGGTATCTATCTGAATAAACTCCTGATGGGGATGCTTGCGCCCACCCTGAGGCGGAACGCTGGCAACCGTACCCTCAAGGATCTTCAGGAGGGCCTGCTGGACTCCTTCACCCGATACATCACGGGTTATGGAAGGATTTTCAGATTTCCTGGCTATTTTATCTATTTCATCAATGTATATAATCCCTTTTTCAGCTTTTTCCACATCGTAATCAGCAGCCTGAATAAGCTTTAAAAGGATGTTTTCCACATCTTCGCCTACGTATCCGGCTTCTGTCAATGAAGTTGCATCTGCTATTGCAAATGGAACGTTCAATATCTTTGCCAGGGTCTGGGCGAGGAGAGTTTTGCCGCATCCTGTAGGCCCTAACATAACTATATTACTTTTTTGCAGTTCAATTCCGTCATTTTTTATGTCGCTGTTTATACGTTTATAATGGTTGTACACTGCTACAGCAAGAGATTTTTTTGCCCTGTCCTGGCCAATAACATATTGATTGAGTATTGTATATATCTCCTGCGGCTTTGGAATATCCCGCAAATCAAATTCAGAAGCATCTTCAAACTCTTCTTCTATAATCTCCTGACATAACTCTATACATTCATCGCAGATATAAACCCCGGGTCCGGCCACCAAACGCCGCACCTGTTCCTGGGTTTTTCCGCAGAATGAACATTTCAACTGTTTTTTATCATCATATCTTGCCATTTTTTCACCTCTTAACCGCTATTTGCGTGAAACAATCACTTCGTCAACTATACCGTACTTCCTGGCTTCCTCAGCCGACATAAAGAAGTCACGGTCAGTATCCCTTTCTACCTTTTCCAGAGGCTGACCCGTTCTCTCCGATAGTATTTCATTGAGACGCTTCTTTATCTTCAGTATCTGCTCAGCATGAATTTTGATATCAGATGCAGGCCCCCGGGTCCCACCCATGGGCTGATGAATCATGATCTCACTATTTGGAAGGGCAAATCTCTTCCCTTTGGTACCGGCTGCCAACAGAAATGCTCCCATAGATGCAGCCAGACCAATACAAATAGTAGATACATCACACTTAATGTACTGCATAGTATCATATATAGCCAGGCCGGCAGTTACCGATCCCCCCGGACTGTTAATATAGAGCTGAATATCTTTATCCGGATCCTTAGCTTCAAGGAACAGCATCTGAGCAACTACCAGATCAGCAACCTGATCATATATTTCGCCTCCCAGGAATATAATTCTATCCTCAAGGAGCCTCGAGTATATGTCATATGCTCGTTCGCCTCGATTAGTCTGTTCAACAACCATAGGTATCAAACTCATGATCCATAACCTCCTCATTGATTGATTTGCTTACCATTCAGTCTCACCGGGTTCCCCGACCGTATTTTCAGCTTCATGTTCATTCTCAGCTGCATCCTATTCCTTATCTTCTGCTTTTGTTTGTTCATTATCTATTTGTTCTACTTCTTGTTCCTTATTTCCTTCTTCTGTTTCGTTTTCTTTGGCCTCCGGCTCCCGTTTTTCCACCAATATTGCATTTTCCATCAGAAAATCTATGGTTTTCCGTGTTTTTATTCTGTCTTTAATACTATCCATATTATCAGCGAACATTTCCCGGGCTTTATCCGCGGTTATCTGACGCTGTTTTGCAAGCTCTTCCAATTCCTTTTCTATGTCCTCTTCTGTTGCTTCAATGTTCTCTGTCTGGGCAATCTTCTCGAGAATTAAAGCATTCTTTACTGTAGTATATGCCTGTTCCCTATATTGTGCCCTAAAATCCTCCATGGATGTGTTGGTTAGCTCCAAATAATTCTGTAAATTCATACCCCGGTAATACAGGCTAAACTCGAGATCCATCAATATATTATCAATCTGCCTTTCCACCATGACATCCGGAATATCAACCTCGGCGGACTCGGAAATCTTTGCGATGAGCTGCGCCTCCATAAGGTTTTGAATTTCCCGCTTCGCTTCATCTTCAAGCCTTTCTTTGATGCTGGCCCTGAACTCATCAAATGTCTCAAATTCGCTTACATCTTTTGCAAATTCATCATCCAGTTCAGGCAGCTCTTTTTCCTTTACTTCGTGTACCTTTACCTTAAACAAAGCTTCCTTGCCTTTTAATTCTTCATTATTATAATCTTCGGGAAATGTTACGGCAAACTCCTTCTCGTCTCCCGGTTTAAGTCCAATTATCTGTTCCTCAAAACCGGGAATGAAAGAGCCTGATCCGATCTCCAAAGGATATTTCTCTGCGCTTCCGCCTTCAATGGGATTTCCATCAACAGTACCGGAAAAATCAAGAGTAACCAGATCTCCTTCTTTCACAGGTGTGTCTTCCACGGCATTCCATCTGGCATACCTTTCCTGCAGTGTCTTTATAGTTTTTTCAACATCATTATCTGTAACATTATACTCTGCTTTTTCTACTTCTATTCTTTTGTACTGTCCTAGTTCCACCTCGGGTTTAACGATTACACTAGCAGTAAATATAAGGTTTTGTCCCCCGCCTATCTGCTTGATGTCCAGTTCGGGCTGATCAACCGGTTCAATACCGTTTTCCTCTATGGCTTTTGTATATGCTTCGGGAAAAATTTCATTAAACGCATCTTCGTAAAATACCCCTTCACCATAATACCTTTCTATAACGGCACGAGGGGCTTTTCCCTTTCTAAAACCCGGGATCTGGAATTTTCCCTTATTTTTCATATATGATTTGTTCATGGCCTTTTCAAAGTCCTGAGCATCAACCTGAATCTCAATCCTAACTTTATTTTTTTCTACTTTTTCAGCTGTAGATTTCACTAATTTGCTCCTCCTTTGCTCAATAATACTTACGGACACAACATTATAATTATAACACAAGTTATGGACAAGTCCAATATTTTTTGGTATCCTACATCCATGATATTCCGTTGCCAACTATACTAGCATAATTGATGCGCTAATGCAATA
>CZCB01000466.1_pt1 | contig 47216 bp, 52 predicted proteins | sample 591991 | NCBI WGS metagenome assembly CZCB01 (sample SAMEA3556809, study PRJEB10932) | anaerobic digester metagenome
GGTAAGTGACTTTAACTGGCTTCAGTTTTCAAGAACTAATTCCATCAAGAAAGAAAACTTAGACAGATATTACAGGATAGTAAAATATATTAAAAATAATATTACTAAGAAAATAACACTAGATGATATTACTTCAATGGAATATATTTCGAAAAATTATTTTTCTCATTTTTGGAAGGAACTATGTGATTTTAGTTTCACGGAAAGAGTAAATTTTGAGAAAGTTGTAGAATCGGAATTTATGTTGCTTACTACAAATATGAACATTGTTTCCATTGCAGAAGAACTTCGATTTTCAGATACTAAGTATTATTACAATCATTTTAAAAGATGGTATGGTTGTACTCCCTTAAGACACAGAAAACGTTGTTATTCTTTTATGAAATTGGATATGGAATACCATCTCCTGCCGGAGGATCAAGCAGCAGAGATAATTGATGATTACATAAATTATCATTCTGCTACACCCTACGAAGATCTGTTTACATTTACTAAGGATAACTATACAGCAATAGAAAGATTATTTTCACTAAATGAGGGCTTTTCCATCAATGGAAATATGAGTATAGTATTAGATCTGTTCAAATATGTAAATGTTGAAAATGGTAGTACAAAAATTAATTGGCATATAATATTTCAAATAATATTGATTTCCTATGTAAGAAATTTAGGTTTGACAGTAAAAATAGATTGTACTTTTACTGATAAAATAGATTTTATCGATATCTTGGGCAAATTTTTTCAATTCAGTTTATTTCATTTTGATAACAGCATAATTGATAAGTGGGATTATTTCATTAAGTATGATGAAAGTGTAAGTATAGATTATATTAAAAATATAAAAACTTTAGTGAGTAACAATGTTGATAAAGCAACATTCAAATACTATTTTGAATTTTAATATACCAACAATAGTATGTAATACCAAGACATAGCCGGAGGTTTAAGAACTACCGGCTTATTTATGGAACAAATTATTTTTAAGTACGTCTATATTAAAGCAAAAATAATAGACATGAGGTAGGAAAATGAAAAACAAACTTATTGCAAAAATTGTATTGGTATGTGTATTAATAGCTATTCTTTTTATAAAGTTTGATCCAATGGATTTCTTTAATGATGAAAATGATATATCAAAGGTTGAAGAAATAGATGATGAAAATCAAAAGAAAATTGAAATTGAGCTAAATGAAGATGGAATTATCAAAACAGAGATTGCAAAGGAAATTATTGAAGAAACTGCAAAGGAACTGATGACCTGGATAAAAAATAAAGATGCCACCAAAATAGCTGATTATGTACACCCGGTTAAAGGTGTAAGATTTACTCCCTATACAACAGTTTTAACAGAAAGGGATATTGTTTTTAATAAAGAAGATATGGAAAACTTTTTTAAGGATGAAAATCTGTATACTTGGGGGATATATGACGGCATAGGTGACGAAATTAAGTTAACTCCCAGTCAATACTATGAAAAATTTATATATTCTGAAGACTTTATTAGTGCTCCGGAAATCGGATATAATGAGATAATAAGTAAAGGTAGTATGTTTGAAAATCAATTTGAGGTTTATGAGAAACCGATTGTGGTTGAATTCTATATACCAGAAATTGATCCACAGTTTGAAGGACTTGATTGGCAAAGCCTTAGATTGGTTTTTGAAGAATATGAAGGTAATTGGAAATTAGTTGGAATAATTCACAATCAGTGGACTATTTAATCCTTAGACGGTAAGCTATACAGAGACAGTATCAAAATCAAATTAGGTACTTTGATATAGTGCCTTTAATAATACTTGATAGTATTTTCTTGAAAGAATGAAAGAAGGAAAATATATTTGAAAAATATATCTTAATAACCTATAATAATTACAATGACTTCCTTTTAATGAAATAAAGTGAAAATTAAAAGGTATAAATAATTTACCAAAGATTAGGGATGATATAAAACGAAGGTTGATGAATGAAAAGATTAGAAAATGAAGGAAACTTTCATTTTTAAATTGAATATAGTCCTATCAGCTGCTATAATAATTATGTTATGTAATAAGAATGATCAAGGAGCTAATAATGAACGAAAACAACAATAATGTGCAATATTATGAAGATGAAATTGACTTAAGGGAGCTGGTGATGGCTCTTTGGAAAAGAAAGAAAATGATTATAGCTTTTACTTTGATTGCAGCCATAATTGCGGGAATGTTCAGTGTCTTTGTACTTTCACCGGTATATGATACTAAGCTTAATATAGTAATAAGTATGCCGGATGTTTACCATACAAGATACGGTGAGTACAAGCTTCCCATTACTAGCAATGAGCAGTACATAAATTTGATAAAAAGTAATGATGTGTTAATTAATACAATAAGGGACATGGGTTATACGGAAGTAAGTGTGGAACAATTGGCCAAAAGAATTAATATAGGTTCTTTAGATGCTAAATCAAACTCCGTACAAAATAGTTTTAACATTACGGTTTCAGCAGATAATCCGGAGGAATCCCATAAACTTGCCCAGTTGCTGTTTGAAAATTATATTGAATTTATGGATGTTATGGTTAAGGAAAGGGCAATAAGCCACTATATTAATTATTTTAATGTAGAAATAATGTCCTTGGAGAATTCCCTGGAAGTAGAAAAAGAAACCTTAGCAAAAAACCAAGAACTGTTATTACAGACTCCTAAGACAATAGATGTAGAGTCAAATATAGAAGTTCAAACACAGCTTAACGGCGATAGTAATTATGTGGTTCCAGTGGATATAGCAAATCCCAACTATATTAAAATTGAAAATGATATAATCAGGAACAAACAGAGTATTAACGGTATAGAAAGTGCTATTAAGAAGTACGATAAATACCTGAATGAGTTGGAAATTGAAAAGCAGGCTGTAAAGGAATACTACGAAACAGGCAGGACGGAAAAACTTCAGTCCAGTGTAATCGGTATAGTGGAAAATAGTATTTACTTACCTTCCCCACCTGTAGTTCCCACTCAGAAAACAAGCCCTAGCAACACTTTGAATACTCTTATAGGTGCTGTTTTAGGGGGTATGATAGGAGTAATGGCTGCATTAGTTAAGGAATACTGGTTTTAAGTATTAGCATTCCCGGTAGCTGTGAGCAACACAAGTGAAAGGGGATGCTTTTCTTTTGATTTACATTTTAAAATTAGGGTATATTATAAAAGGCAGTCATTAAATTATATTAACAGTAAGTAAGGAGCATTATGTTTTATGATAAATTTTAAAAAAGTAACTTTAGATGATAAAGAGTGGATAAATGAAAAATTAAAAGAATCAAACTTTCCCGGTTGTCATCAAAATTTTGGTAACATGTTTTCATGGTCAAGTATATACAATACTCATGTTGCCCAGATAAATGATTTTCTGGTAGTAAGGGAGACCGTTAATGAAGAGGATGTATTTTTTTATCCTGCAGGAAAAGGAGACAGAAAACCTGTTATAGAAGAGATTATAAAGTACTCGGAGGACAATGGAAACAGGTGTATAATTACAGGATTGACTTTAGAAGATATGGAAGAGTTAAATCAAATGTTTCCCGAAAAGTTTGTTTATGAAGAACTGCGGGATGCATTCGATTATGTTTACCTATTAGAAAAAATGGTAACTTTAAAAGGGAAAAAACTACATCGTAAAAGAAATCATATAAATGCTTTTAAAAAGAATATTACTAATTGGACTTTTGAAACAATTACTCAAGACAACTTGGAAGAATGCTGGGAAATGAATAAGAAATGGTGCATAGAAACTGGTTGTAAGGATGATATTGAATTAAATAACGAAAACTGTGCAACAAAAATGTTTTTACTGCATTTTTCTGAATTAGACTTGGACGGAGGACTTATTAGAGTAGATGGGGAGGTAGTAGCCTATACACTAGGAGAAGTTCTAAATTCAGACACTTATGTTATACATATAGAAAAGGCATTTAGAGATATACAAGGGGCTTATCCCATGATTAACAGGGAATTTGCAGAGTGGATTCAAAAGACATATCCTCACATTGTTTATATTAACAGAGAAGAAGATATGGGGATGGACGGTCTGCGAAAAGCCAAACAATCCTACTATCCAATAAAAATGATAGAAAAGTACAGGGCAATATTAAAATAGTCTAAAATTTTATTTGTTCATTTATTAATGTATTGTGATCTGTTTCAAATGTATATATTATACAATAGATATAAGTATTGAGATGTAGTATATCTTACATCTTACAGATGGTGTATGAGGGGGATTACAATGGAATTAAGGACATTAAAATACTTTATAACTATTGCAGAATGTCAGAATTTTAGCAAGGCATCTAAATTACTGCACATCTCACAACCAACATTAAGTCGTCAAATAGCTTATTTAGAGGAAGAATTAGGTGTAACTTTGTTTATTAGAACCAAGCCTAATATTAAGCTGACTCAAGCAGGAGAATTATGTTTGGAAAAGTCAAGAGATTTAAAAAGTGACAAATAGCAATTTATATGCAGTAGTATCGGTAAGACACAAGTTTGCAAAAAGAGAAAGTATATCTATTAATGAGCTGAAGGATGAAAAAATAGTTATATTTGAGAGAAAACAGGCTCCAGAGCTATTTGACAGTATAACAAATTTGTGTTTTAAAGAGGGGTTTATCCCTAATTTTGCAGAATTCCGTGATGATATGGAGTCTGTTATAATGGCGGCAGGATTAGGTGAAGGTATAGCATTAATGGATGAAACAGCAAAAATATTAGAAACGGAGTACACAGTATTCGTGCCGATCGATGATTGTGAAATAAATTATAATTGGTACCTTACTTGGCACAAAGAAAACAAAAATCCTTGTATTAAAATTGTAGTTGATAGTATTTATAGTTAAAATATTATTCATATTATAAATAATCCTCTTAGGTAAATATTGAATTTAAGCATTGGACTACCTTGATATTCAATGTTAAAATATAGTCAATGAGACTATAACTAATACAGGAGGATTTATGAAAAGAATACTTGCTTTATTAATTTGCGTGATGTTATTTCTTAGCCTTGTAGGCTGTACAGAACCAACAACTGACTCTGCGCAGGATTTAACAAATGATGAAACAGAACATGCAGAGGTAGAAAACAAATTTCAACCTGGAACTTATACAGTTGAAGTTATGGGACATAATGGAAGATTTAGTATTGATGTAACCTTTGATGAAAATTCAATTGTAGATATAGTGGTTGGAGAGAACAATGAATCTGGTTTCATAGGCGATGTAGCCATAAAGGATATGACCAGTAAAATATTAAAAAGACAAAGTTTGGATGTAGACACTATATCTGGTGCAACGGTAACTGGCGCTGTAGTAAGATCTGGAGTAGCAAAAGCTGTAGCTGAAGCAGGTGGAAATGTAGATGATTTTATGATACCTGAAGAACCAGATACAACAGTGTGGGAGGATACTACTGCTGATGTTGTTGTAGTAGGAAGTGGGGCTGCAGGATTGGCTGCGACAATTCAAGCAGAAGAATTAGGTATGCAGGTAATTTTAGTTGAGCAACTGGGATTAATCGGGGGATCTTCCGTAAGGGCAGGATACATGGTTGGCGGAGATACCATAGTCCAAAAGAATGCAGGAATTGATTTTTCTGTACAAGACTGGGTAGACATAATGGTAAAACCTCGAGATACTACGGATATCGGTCTTTACCAGGAAGCATCATCATTACGTATGGCCAGAAATGCCGGTAAGAATATAGATTGGCTGTATGAACTCGGTGTAGAATTTGGTCCGGTTAACTTAGAATGGCAGCACTATGGACCTGAAGGAGCAAGAGTAGGACCTTTTGCCATAAATGCCTTCCAAAGGGCTTTAGATGAAAGAGGTATAGATTATAGATTAAATACAAGAGCTACTAAGATATTAATGGAGGACGGAGTAGTTAAGGGAATAACAGTTGAGGCTCCAAATGGAAGCAACTATAATATTTATGCCAATGCAGTAATTCTTGCTACAGGAGGGTTCTTTGCTAATAAGGAGATGGTGGAAAAGTATGATCCTGAACATGCTCAATTCCCAACGGATGTTTGTATAGGAGCTGATGGTTCGGGTATGCTTATGGCTGAAGAAGTAGGAGCTGTACTTAAGTATATGGATCAAGCAAATTATCACGGTCTTGCAGCAATGTGGAACGGTGCCAGTAGATCATTGTCATTGCCAGCTGGAAATGGAGCTATAGCTGTTAATAAATACGGTAAGCGTTATGCAAATGAAGCAGGAGCTTATGAACTGTTGACTAAAGGAACTATGTCACAAGAAGACGGTTTAGTATTTACAATAATGGATCAGACAATCATGGATTTGGATGTTATAAAAAATGATCATGGTCTATCTAATATAATTGAAATGTATGAAGTTGCAGATACAGTTGAAGAATTAGCAACAAAGTTAGGAATTGACCCAGAAGGATTAAGAGAAACAATAGACAACTACGGTTCCTACGTTAGAAATGGAGAGGACTTAGAATTCGGTAAAGATCCTGCTTATATGAGAAGCGACTTCTCTACGGGTCCTTATTATGGAGTTAAATCAATTGTAGAAAATCATACAAACCACGGCGGAATAGTAGTAGACATAGACAATCATGTATTGAATGCTGATAATGAAATTATTCCCGGATTATTTGCAGCAGGCGAATGTGCCGCTTCACATATACAGGGATGGTATACATATCAGGCTTGTATAGAAAATGGACGTGTTTCAGCAAAAGTAGCATTTGAAGAAATGAATAACTTACAGCAATAGACCTGATGGAACAGATAGAGTAAGTCTCACATAATAATCATAACATTCATAGTGCGGGCAAATAACATTGCCCGCACTAACTGTTGCTTATAGAAAAGTTGATCATTTGGGATAAATCATAAGATTTATCCTTTTTATTTACCAACTAAAGATATGTTCGTTCTTTATGGGTACATAAAAATCTCTCTGAGTTGACATAAGAATCAGTTGTAGAAATTAATATTATATATTAAAATTGCTACAAAGAAATATTACAAAAAATCGAAAAACAAAAAAATACTGTAATTTCTTTTTTTCTGTCCGATATATAGTGTGGAATTTTTAATAAGAGGAGAGTATTGTGTAATTATTGATAAGAGGAGTGTATATGAAGAATTTTAGAATACGTAAAAAGCTTTTACTTAGTTTTGGTTCTTTAGGAATACTTATTTTAATTTTGTGCACTGTAGCATTGTTTTCTCTTATAGAAGCTAATTCAAGACTTAAATCTTTGTATGACAATAATCTAATAGCTACGATTGCAGTGGGAAGAATGCGTGAAATATACCAACATGAGCGTTCAGTTACAAAAGACATTGTTATAATTATGGACGGTATAAGTGGAGCAACGTCAGATGCACCAGATGCAGTAAGTTCTCCAACGATGGAGGCGGTGGAAAAATTAAATGACCTTGATAAAGAGATGTTGGCAAACTTTGAATTATATGAAGCAACAATTACTACCCAAGAAAATAGAGAAATTTTCGATAAAATAAAAACTCTTTATTTAGGAGATTACTCCGAATTCAAAAACCAGCTTAAAGAATATGTTGTTGAAGGAAACTTCTCATCAGCTAATAGTCACTTGCTTTCAGATTCCGGAATCAATGACAGTATGACGGATTATCTTGATCAGATAGAAACTATAAATAAAGAATATGCTGAAACTGCCATGTTGAAATCAAAACAAGCTGCAGTGCTTACCTACACGACAGGAGCTGTCTTCATTCTTGTTGCTGTATTCTGGCTGTTATACCTAGTAAAGAATTTAGATAAAATGATTGCAGGACAAATTGAAAAGTTAGTTGTAGCAACTAACGAGCTTGCAAAGGGAAATGTTGATGTTTCCGTTGAAGTTGAAAGTGAGGATGAAATCGGTCAATTAGCTAAAGACTTTAACCATATGATAGGTGGTATTCGTGAACTGGTAAAGGTTGTGGAAGCCATAGAATTAGGAGACTTGACTGTAAAAAGTGTTCCTCGTTCCGAGAAAGATGTAATGATGCTGTCCCTTAATAAAACTATAGATAATCTGAATAGACTTTTAGGAAGTTTTAATATTGCAGCTCACCAAGTGAGCACAGGTATTAATGAAGTTCTTAATACTTCTCAGTACATTGCCTCGGGAGCCACGGAACAAGCTGCCTCCATAGAGGAGCTTACAGGGGCTATTAATAATGTCTTAGAAAAAGCTAATGAAAATGTAGAACATATGGAAAACGCATCAAGACATATGGATGAAGCAGATGAAGGTATTAAAAAGAATAATGAGTATATGAGGGACATGGTCAATGCCATGAAGAGAATTGAAGATTTCTCCGAGAAGATTTTAGGAATCGCTAAATTAATTGACGACATAGCTTTTCAGACTAATATTTTAGCTTTAAATGCTACTATAGAAGCAGCTCATGCTGGAGAAGCAGGTAAGGGATTTGTTGTTGTGGCGGATGAAGTCAGGAACTTAGCCTTAAAATCTGGACAGGCTGCTAAAGAAGCGTCACAATTGATTGCCGATACAGTGGAAGCTGTTAAAAATGGTACCGACATAGCTGTGGAAACAGCCGCAGTATTGAGTGAAGTATCTGAAAGAATGTCTGAAGTATCAGAGTTTGTGTCTAAGATTGAAGATGTTTCATATGAACAGAAACAAGCCATTGAACTTATTACATTCAGTATAGAACAAATTTCTAACGTAGTACAAAACAACGCAGCATCTGCTGAAGAAAGTTCATCTGCTGTAGAAGAATTATCTGCACAGGCAGACTTACTCATGGAAGAAATAAGTAAGTTCAAGCTATTAAATGAAGATGGAGTCCCAGAGATATTAAGCTATTGAATTGAATAGTAGCACATTAATTGGTATAATAAACAAAAAACAGGAGGAACAAGTGGACAAATTTTATTTAGACAGAGAAGAAACTTTATTATTGGTAATCGATATTCAGGAAAAATTACTGCCTGTTATAAGTAACAAGGAAGACCTGGTAGAGAAAAATAATATTTTGATATCTACAGCAAAAAAATTAAATATACCCATTATTTACACAGAGCACTATGCAAAGGGTATTGGCCCTACGGTAGAAAAGTTGAAAGAAAACTTAGAAGGAGCAACTAAGTTTGATAAAAAAGCATTTTCTGCCTGTATAGAGGAAGGATTTTTAGAACTAATCAGCGAAACCAAGAGGAAAAAGATAATCGTTACAGGAACGGAAACTCATGTATGTGTATTTCAAACAATAAGAGACTTGTTGAAAAATGGATATACAGTGCATGTACCTTTTGATGCGGTAGGTTCCAGAGTAGAGGAAGTAAAAAATAATGCTTTGGAATTATTAAGGGACATGGGGGCTGTAATTACCAATACTGAGTTAGTTGTATTTGACTTAGTTAAAATATCCGGAACACCGGAATTTAAAGAAATATTAAAATTAGTTAAATAATAGTTAAAAATGAGCTATATAAGATTTCTTATATGGCTCTTTGACTTTATAACCTATTAAATCTAAGTAAGATACAGCTTGTCTTAGGAATGAGTTTACGTTATAATATAAACAAAGAACTATATTAAAGATAATATTGTAGAGGATTACAATTTTTAGCGGAAAAGAAGGTAGTGAAATGATTAAATTAATTGTGGACAGCACCTGTGACTTAAACAATGAAATTACAGATAACTACGACATCGAAATAATTCCTTTAAGTATTACCGTTGATGGAAAGTCTTACTTAGACGGAGTGGATATCGATACAGATGAAGTGTATAAATACATGAAAGAAGGAAAGATTCCTAAAACTTCTCAAGTTTCTTTTGAATCTGTGTCCAAGGTTATTGAAAAGTGCATTTCTAACAATTGGGATTTTATTTACTTGGCTTTTTCATCTAAATTATCAGGTACCTATAATTTTGCAAAGAAGATTATAGAAAAGTACAAAGAAAAATATCCTGAAAGAAAAATGGCTATAATTGATTCCAAGGGAGGAGCCGGAGGCAATGGCTTAATCGTAATGCAGGCAATAAAAATGATTGAGCGAAACTTGCCTTTTGAATATATTATAAAACAGATACAATTTATGGTTCAGCACATAGTGTACAGGTTTACAATAACTGATTTGGAATGGCTGTCTAAGGGCGGAAGAATAAGTAAGACAGCAGGATATGTGGGAAATGTATTAAACATTAAACCTTATTTAATTGTGGAAGATGGTTTAATAAAAGTTTTAAAAATGATTCGTGGAAGCAAAAAAACCATACAGAAATTATTAATGGATACGGAAGAAGGCACAGCTAAGTTCAATAATCAAATAATTGGAATCAGCCATGCAGATGATTTGGAGACAGCCCTGTTATTGGAGAAAAAGATTAGGGACAGAGTTAAGGGATGTAAAACTACAATTTTTAAAATTGGTGCTGTCTTAGGTACACACTTGGGAATAGGCGGTGTTGGTGTGTTCTTCTTTGATGAAAAACCTGAATTCTATGAATTTTAAATGCAAGTTCAGGATTTTTGATATGTTATAAAAATAACGCTTGACAAATAAGAATATATAGTTTAAAGTATGTAGAAATTAATATTTAAACTTCTTATCAAGAGAGATGGAGGGAACGGCCCAGTGAAGTCTCGGCAACCTACATTCGTAAGGTGCCAAATCCGGCAAAGATTTCTTTGAAAGATGAGGAGGAGATATAGAAATATAATCCTCTCTTCATGGGAGGAATTTTTTATGCCTGGAGGGTCACTCTCGATAGATAAGGAAGATTAGGAGGGGAATATGAATAATTTTAAGTTAGAAACGCCATTAGTACAATCTTTGGAAGAATTTAAGGAAGGAGAGCCCAGGGTATATCCCTTAGTACAAAGTACCACATATAACTATAAAGATCCAGATTTCGTTGCAGGTTTATTCGACTTAACAGAGTCCGGACACATGTATTCAAGGATAAGCAATCCTACCGTCCAGGCCTTTGAAAACAAGATAGCCAAATTAGAAGGAGGGGTAGGTGCAGTTGCTGTATCTTCAGGTCAGGCTGCAACTACAACAGCCATACTTAATATATGCAATTCCGGTGATCATATAGTTGCTTGTTCAACTATTTACGGAGGTACCTTTACCCTATTGTCCTCCAGTTTAAAAAAATTAGGTATTGAAATATCATTTTTTGGTCCTGACAGTACTGAAGATGAAATTTTATCATTATTTAAAGAAAATACTAAGGCCATATTTGGCGAAACTATAGGAAATCCCGGGCTAAACGTATTGGATTTTGAAAAAATATCAAGGGTAGCCAAGAAGGCAGGAGTTCCCTTTATAGTTGATAATACTATTGCAACTCCATATCTTTGCAGACCTATAGAACATGGTGCCAATATAGTTATCCATTCCACAACTAAGTATATTGACGGTCAAGGTTCTTGTGTAGGGGGAGTTGTGGTAGATGCAGGAAATTTTGACTGGAACAACGGTAAATTCCCATCCCTTGTTGAACCAGACCCCAGCTATCACGGCCTGAGTTACTATGATACTTTTAAAGATGCAGCCTACATAGTAAAGGCAAGGACCCACATACTAAGAGACTTCGGTGCCACCATGAGTCCTTTTAATGCTTTTATATACTTAAGAGGATTGGAAACCCTTCATGTTAGAATGGATAGGCACTGCGAAAATGCACTTAAGGTAGCAAAGTTTTTGGAAAGCCATGAAAATGTACTATGGGTGAACTATCCCAAACTAAAAAGTGGAAAATACTATGAACTTGCTGAAAAATATCTGCCAAAAGGCAGCAGCGGAATAATTTTATTCGGAATAAAAGGCGGAGCTGAGGGAGGAAGAAAATTCACCACGAAACTTAAATGGATTAATAATGTAGTTCATTTGGGAGATGTTAGAACCTGTGTACTCCATCCAGGCAGCACAACTCACAGACAGCTTTCTGATGAAGAACAAATTGCTGCTGGTGTAATGCCAGAAGCTATAAGGCTAAATGTGGGAATAGAGAATATAGATGACATTATAGCTGATATTGATCAGGCACTAAAATAATTACTAGAAAGGAAGATCAAAATGCCCGTTATTATACCCCATAATTTACCGGCCTATAAAATATTGGAAGATGAAAATGTATTTGTGATGAGCAAGGAAAGAGCAGAAAGACAGGATATAAGACCTTTGGAAATAGCATTGGTTAATTTAATGCCTACAAAAATAGAGACAGAAACCCAGTTTCTTAGGTTGCTTTCCAACAGTCCCATACAAATAAATGTTGAATTTATCCATACTAAAAGTTATGAGGCAAAAAATATTTCTCAAAGCCATATGAAAAATTTTTATAAAAATATTTATGAGGTACAGCATAAGAAATATGATGCAATGATTGTTACAGGTGCTCCTGTAGAATTAATGGAGTATGAAGAAGTAGATTATTGGGAGGAGTTAAAAGATATCTTAGAATTTTCCCATAAAAATGTTACTTCTGCCATGTATATATGCTGGGGTGCCCAGGCTGCTCTCTATCATTTTTATGGAATAAATAAGCAAACACTTTCGGCAAAACTTTTCGGAGTATTTGAACATGAGAAAAAACACGATACTTCAATGCTCTTAAACGGTTTTGATGATATATTTTATGTACCACATTCAAGGCATACGGAAGTTAAAAAGGCGGATATTGAAAAAGTTAAAGAACTAATTATACTGGCTGAATCTGAAGAGGCAGGAGTTCATATTGCAGTTACTGATGATTACAGCAGAATATTTATAATGGGACATTCTGAATATGATCCTTTAACTTTGAAAAAGGAATATGAAAGAGACATAAGCCAGAATAAATCCATAAATATACCGAAAAATTACTATCCCGACGATGACCCATCAAAGCCTCCCTATGTAAAGTGGAGAAGTCATGCCAATCTCTTGTTCAAAAATTGGATAAATATTATTTATCAGGAAACCCCCTACAATATCAATGAAGTTGGGAGATAAAAATCATCCTGTGGACAATCCACAGGATGATTTAGTGTGTAACTACAAGGTTCCCAGAACAAAGCATTTTGATTGCCTCGTTGAGTGAGGTTCTATAATATACTTAGTATATGTCTTTTATACTTCATGAAATTTTCACTTACTTTGAAATTTTTATCTCGGGGCTTCGGTTCTTTTATAATTATTTCTTCTTTGATTTTTCCCGGTTTTCCAGCCATTATATATATTCTGTCAGATAAGATGATGGCTTCATCTATATCGTGGGTTATCAAAAGAGTAGATAGTTTTATTTGATCCATAACCTGCATATACCATTCATGCATAGCGTCTTTGGTAATACTGTCAAGAGCGCTGAAGGGTTCATCCAAGAGTGCAACTTGGTCTGAAAACAAATAGGTTCTTAAAAGGGCTGCCCTCTGTCTCATTCCTCCAGACAACTGGTAAGGATACTTTTTCTCAGTTCCTTCCAGGCCGAATTCTTTAAAATAATTAGCTGTAATTTCCCTTGCCTTTGATTTTTTTTCACCTCTTATTACTAGGGGCAATGAAACATTGTCTATAATGGTTTTATAGGGAAGGAGCAAGTCCTTTTGAAGCATGTAACTTACATTTCCTGCTTTGCCGGTAATATCTCTGCCATCTAATTCAACTCGACCTTCATCTGGGTTAAGGAGGCCGGAGATAACATTAAACAATGTTGTTTTGCCAACACCGCTTACGCCCAAGAGACATACTATTTCGCCTTTATTCAATTCTATTGAGATATTTTCTATAATGTTGGCACCTTCATAACTTACGGTTATGTTTTTTGCAACTAATTTCTCCATCTTCCTCCAACCCTCCAATATTATTCGGGAAGATACTGATTTGTAAATCCTGTTCCCTTAGGTATTTCTTTTTCTATAAGATTGTTTTCAAACAGCCAGCTATAGAATGCATCCCATCTGTCCTGGTCAATATATCCCCATTGTTCTACCTCTGCTTTATACTGTCCTGCCAACCATTTTTGACTTTCTTTCACTATTTCTTCATCTAATTCAGGAGCAGCTTGAAGCAATATGTTGGCAGCTTCATCGGGATTCTCTATGGCAAATTCATATCCTTCCTTAATTGCTTCTAGGGTTTTCTTTACCGTTTCAGTATTGTTCTTAGCATAATCATCATTCACTATAATTACGGGATTATAATAGTCTAACTCAAAACCGTAATCCGCAAAATTCAGAAAATTAGTTTCCAAGTTTTTAACCTTGGTTGCTATTCCGTCCCAGGCATAATAAACCCATACTGCATCTATATCTGTTTGAAGTGCAGTTACTACATCGGTAACGGTACTTGGTATAAGCTGAATGTCTTCAAACCTGCCTCCATCATCGGTAACTATTTTGTTAATGATAGCTTTTTCTACAGGAAGATCCCAGGTAGCATATTTATGTCCAGCTAATTTTGCAGGTCTGTCTATTCCTTTTTCTTTTAAGGAGATTATACCAGAAGTATTGTGTTGAATTATAGCTGCTACTGCTGTAAAGGGCATTGGATTATCTGAAGCAAAGTTGGGTGCCATATAATCCTGGAAGCTTATACCGAATTCTGCTCCTCCGCCTCCTACAAGCATTTCAGCTCCACCTTCCGGTGGTTGAAGTATTTCAACATCAATTCCTCTTTCCCTAAAGAAACCTTTTTCTTCGGCTACATATAATCCTGTATGATTGGTATTAGGTGTCCAATCTAAAACAATTCGAACCTTTTCGCTTTTTCCCTCTAGGCCTTCTTCCTTTGGTTCAGAACATGCAGCTAAAATCAATATAATAATTAACAAAAGGGCTATTACAGCGGACAATTTTCTTTTCATATTACACCTCATTATTAATTTTTCTTTCTGTCCCAGGGCATTACTGCATTTCTTAATAGTGTTACCCCTGACATCAACAGTAAACTGATAAAAGAGATAAAAAATATTACCGCAAACATCTTATCGAATGAATAGGATTTCCTAACTCTGGTCATATATACCCCAAGACCGTAGAACCCTCCCAACCATTCAGAAATAACGGCACCTACAACGGAGTAGGATACGGAAATCTTTAGGCCGGCGAAAAAATGACTTAAACTGCTAGGTAATTTAATATGTGTGAAACATTGTAATTTGTTGGCTCCCATTGCCTTTAACAAATTAATTGCATCTGGGTCTACAGAGCGAAAACCATCTAACAATCCGATAGCAATGGGAAAAAAGGTTGTTAACACTATTAAAACTACCTTTGGTAACAAGCCGTACCCTAACCAGAGTACCAATAGGGGAGCAATGGCTACGGTTGGAACTGTTTGGGTAACCACCATCAAAGGATATACGGACTTATAAGCAAGGGGATAGTGATCCATTACTACGGCAATTATAAAACCTAGGACAGTACCTATTGTTAATCCCAAAAATGCTTCCGTCAATGTTGTAGCTCCATGTTTCATAAGGAGTGGAAAGTCTCCTATAAATGCTAAGATTACATCTACTGGTGACGGCAGCATGAATTTTGGAACAACACCAGTGGCGGATAAAATCTGCCACAATATTAATATGCAAATTATTACAATAAAGGATGAGCCTTTATTGATGATGTTTTGAAATTTTTTCTTCAATAGTTAATACACCACCATTAGGGTTAAAGAATATTTTTACGTATGAAATTACCGATGGAGCCCCTTCTTTAACTGCAATTAATTGACAATTCTTTACTATTTCCATTAATTCGTTATAATTTCCCTCAATTGTTGTTTCAAAAGGTCCTACATAGTAATTAAGCCCCGTACTTTTAATATAGTCTATAATACTATCTACTACACGTACTACTTCTTCATTTCCCTCTACCTGAGGTAGAACCTGAATTGCTACACTTGCTTCCATAAAAACCTCCATTCCAAATATGCAAAAAACCCCTCCGGCAATGGGAGAGGTTGCATATAGCAAAGTATACATTACCTACGCCAGCATTACCTGGATCAGGTTCAAGCAGTATTACTGCTTTAGGGTCAAAACATTAGAGTAGTTTTATCTCAGCCTAATTCATTAAGCTCCCCTATTGCTTAAATAGTATCACAGTAAAATATATATGTCAACAAGATATTATAGGAAATGGAAGATAAATGCAAAATTATTCTTGACATTGAATTTTTATGGTAGTATAATGCTTGAAAGGTATAAAGACCTCATTGACAGGGAGTCTTTAAATTACACGAATGTTTCCATTAACAGAGGTGGAATATGAAAAACATATTTTTAACACAATTACATCATCATAGATACAGAGTTTGTAACTAAGAATATAATTCACAGTTACAAGCTCTATCGGTCGTACGAAAAAATGGCTTGTATCTGTGATGGACAATATATATAGTTAGCCATCTGATATAAGTCAGATGGCTTTTTTAATAGGAGGAGAAATGAGATTTTTAAATATTGAAGACGAAATGAAGTATTTTCAAAGAATGTTTCTTTTGAGAAAAGAAATTGAAAACTTCCTCTACAACGAAGGTTTCATGAATATTGAGCCTTCCATATTTGAGGGGTACGATGAATTTATCAGCGTAAATTCTCGAATAGACAAAAAAACAACAGTAAAGATTTTAGACAGTAATAAGGATATATTGATACTAGCTCCCGATATTACCACAGGAATTATAAATAAATTTATGCCCAGGTGGGAGTACGGTTTAAAACTGAAAATATTCTACTACGGCAAAACCTATAAGTACAACGGAACAGGTATAAAAGAAAACCGGGAGATGGGTGTTGAAATATTAGGAGAAAAGAACGAAAACACCGACCAAGATACCTTGAATGTGGCCAACAGGATATTAAACAAGTACAGCGAAAACTATTTAATAGAAATTGGCAGCAGCAAGTTTCTAAAAGGAATAATATCAGCCTGCTCTTTTAAGAAAGAAGATTACCACAATATTTTGGATTTCCTTTATTCAAAAAATAAACAGGAACTGCGAGAATACTTGGAGAAACTTCCTTACAAGGAGCCAATGAGAACCCTGTACAATATTTTAGAACTTGAAGGTTCTTATGAGGAAATTACTTACCAGCTTAAAGATATGTATTTAAATGACCTAGCCAGAGAAGGACTGGAAGAACTTAAAGCCATTGATAGCTGTATGAAAAATATTACAGACAAAATAATATATGACCTTTCACTGGTTTCAGAACTTAGTTACTATGATGGAATAATATTCAGAGGGTATATAGAAGGTTCCAACAAGGCGATAATAAAAGGGGGAAGGTACGATTCCTTTACGGAGCAGTATGGATACAAAGTTCCGGCAATAGGTTTTACCGTTGAACTAGATGAATTATCTAAAATCCTTTATAGGGAGGATGTATAATGAGTTTGACAATTGCTATACCCAAGGGAAGATTAGGAACACAGGCCATTGAAATATTTAAAAGAGCAGGCCTTGGAGAATGTATAGATGAAAAATCAAGGAAGCTAGTTTTTGAAGATAAAAAGAGAAATTTAAAGTTCATACTATTAAAGAATTCCGATGTTATAACTTATGTGGAAAACGGAGTTGCTGATATAGGAATCTCCGGCAAGGACATGGTTATGGAAAGTGGAGGAGACGTTTTTGAGCTTTATAAAATGAATATTGGGAAGTGCAAAATGTCGGTAGCGGGCATTAAAGGAAAAAAGATTTTTAAGGACGACACAATTTTAAAGGTAGCTACCAAGTTTCCGGAAACTGCAAAGAAATATTTTAGGGGCAGGGGACAAAGGATTAAGACTATAAAATTAAACGGCTCAATTGAGTTGGCACCTATTTTAGGTTTATCCGATGTAATAGTAGATTTGGTTGAAACGGGAAATACATTAAAGGCCAATGGTCTTGAAGTTTTCGAAGATATGTATCAAATAAGTGCCATGATAATTTCCAATAAAATAAGTTATAAGTTCAAAAGAAAAGAAATTAAAGAAATTATTGAACTAATAAGGAGGGAAGAGGAAAATGGTAAGGATAATTGAAAAAGAAAGTATCCCAAAATTCCTCTTAGAAATTCGAGACAGATATATACAGGACTATGACAGTGTATATAGCAAAGTAGATGAAATATTAAAAGATGTTAGGGAGAATAAGGATAAAGCCGTTAAAAAATATACTAAGGAATTTGATGGGGTGGAGATAGAAAATATAGAAGTTACAGATGAAGAGATAGAGGAAGCTTTCGAAACTATAGACAGGGAACTTTTGGATACAATAAAAAGAGCAAAAGAAAACATTACAAACTATCATGAAAAGCAAAGAAGAACCGGTTTTCAATTTAAACCTGAAGGGAAGGACATTCTCTTAGGTCAAATAATAAATCCCATTGAAAAGGTGGGAATTTATGTACCAGGAGGCAAAGCATCCTATCCTTCAACTGTACTAATGAATGGAATTCCTGCCAAAATTGCAGGTGTAAATGAAATCATTATGATTACTCCCCCCATGGAAGATGGAAAAATAAAAAATTCCATACTTGTGGCTGCAAAGTTAGCGGGGGTGGACAGAATTTTCAAGATAGGAGGAGCCCAGGGGATAGCTGCCTTAGCCTACGGTACGGAAACTGTTCCGAGAGTGTATAAAATTACGGGACCGGGAAATATCTATGTGGCTGCTGCCAAAAAAAGAGTTTCCGGCATAGTGGGAATAGACATGGTGGCAGGCCCCAGTGAAATATTAATAATTGCCGATAAAAAAGCAAATCCCTCCTACATTGCAGCTGACTTAATATCCCAGGCAGAACATGATGAGATGGCTGCCTCTATCCTGATTACTGATTCACGACCCTTGGCAAATGAAGTAATAAAAGAATTAAACAGACAGGTAAAAAAGCTAAGTAGAAGCAATATAGCAGAAAAATCTTTAAATAACTACGGAGCAATAATTCTTGCAGAAAATATAGAGCACTGTATAGAGTTGGCTAACGAAATAGCTCCTGAACACTTAGAGCTATTAACGGAAAAAGCCTTTAATATATATAAGAAAATAAAAAATGCTGGGGCCATTTTTTTGGGAGAGTATACTCCTGAACCTGTTGGAGATTATTTTGCAGGACCTAATCATACGCTGCCTACCAGTTCTACAGCTAAATTTTCCTCTGCCTTATCAGTAGATGATTTCATAAAAAAAACTTCCCTTATTTACTACAGCAGGGAAGCCCTTTTGGAAAGTGCTGATGATATAGTTCGTTTTGCGGAAAATGAGGGATTAACAGGACATGGAAATGCTATAAAAATAAGAAGGGAGCAATTATGATAAAATTAAAAGAAAGTGTGGAAAAATTACAAGCTTACTTTGTTAACGATGTACCCTACAGGGTAAAATTAGATGCAAATGAAGGAAGTAATTACTTGTTGAAAGATGGATTTAAAATTGATAGTTTCAAACCTAACTTGTATCCGGACAGCGACTCAAAGGTTTTAAGAGAAAAAATGGCAAGATATTACGGATGCAGTCCGGAAAACATTATGGTGGGAAACGGATCCAGCGAGCTTATAAATACAGTAATAAATGCCTTCTGTGAAAAAGGACAGAAGGTTATGAGTTTTGTACCTTCCTTTAGCATGTACCAAACCTACTGTGATTTATGTGGTGCAGAATATGTTGGCTTGGAAACTGAAAGGGATTTCAGCCAAAATATAGACAAATTAATAGCTGAAGGCAGGAAACAAAACACTAAAATAATAATACTTTGTAATCCTAACAACCCTACAGGATATGTAACCCCTAGAGAAGATGTGGTAAAACTATTAGATAGTATTAACAATTCCTTGATTATATTAGATGAAGCCTATGCGGATTTTTCGGAAATTTCCGTAATTGATCTAATAGATAAATATGAAAACTTAATTGTAATGAGGACCTTGTCAAAGGCCTTTGGCCTTGCGGGACTACGTGTAGGAGCAATGATAGCTAATGAAAAAACAGTAAAATACATATGGAAAGTTAAAATTCCTTACAATATTAACATACTGTCCCAGCATGCAGCAGAGCAGGCATTGGATAATATTGATAAGGTGAAAGAATATACTAAAAGAGTTAAGGAACTGAGACAGGAATTAAGGGAAAGTTTAAAAGAACTTAATTTCAAGGTATATCCTTCCGGAGGAAACTTCTTATTTGTAAAGTCCCCCATAGAAAATTTATTTGAAAAACTAATGGCCAGGGGAGTACTTATAAGAGAGTTTAAGTTCGATACAGTTTATAACCGTATCACCGTGGGGACAGAGGAAGAAAACAAAATATTGATTGAGGAAATAAGGGAATTGATGTAGGAGCAAGGTACTAATGAGATACAGCTATATGGGAGGAAAAAATGAGAAAAAGTATAATAACTAGGAACACCCAGGAAACAAATATTGAGTTGGAGCTTAATATAGATGGAAGGGGAAAGACTGATATAGAAACTGGCATTGGATTTTTGGATCACATGCTTACATTGTTTGCTTTTCATGGGAAATTTGATTTAAAAGTAAAGTGTGAAGGAGATTTAAAAGTAGATACTCACCATACTTCAGAAGATATAGGAATAGCCTTAGGGCAGGCTTTTAAAGAAGCATTGGGAAGTAAGAAGGGAATTGAAAGATACGGCTATATGTACCTGCCCATGGACGAAGCTTTGGCCAGGGTAGTTGTAGATTTCAGCGGCAGACCATGCTTAGTTTATCATGTGGAATTAAACAGAAATCAATTGGGAGAAATGGCAACGGAAGATTTTAAAGAATTCTTCAGAGGATTCGTAAACAATTCCCTGTCTACACTACATATAGAGCTTTTATACGGAGAAAATGACCACCACAAAATTGAAGCAGTATTTAAAGGTTTTGGAAGAGCTTTAAGAAAGGCTGCAGAAATTACTTCTGATACCTTGCAGACAACCAAGGGGGTGTTGTAATGATACTTTTTCCTGCAATAGATATAAAGGATAATAAATGTGTGAGGCTTACTCAGGGAAAGTTTGATAGGGTTAATGTGTATTTCAGTGACCCTGTGGAAATGGCAAAAAAATGGGAGGCTATGGGAGCAGAATATCTTCACGTGGTGGATTTAGACGGTGCCAAAGATGAAGGTTTTCAAAACAGAAAGTCCATTGAAAAAATAGCCAATGCCATAAATATTCCCATGCAGACAGGTGGAGGAATAAGAAGCAAAGAAAGAATTAAGAATTTAATAGATATGGGGGTTGCCAGGGTAATAGTGGGCACAATGGCAATTGAAAATCCAGAACTCTTAAAAGAACTCATAAATATTTACAAGGAAAAAATAGCTGTTTCCATAGATGCTCTTAATGGCAAAGTTGCCATTAGAGGCTGGCAGGAAGTTGGGGATGTTGATTCTATAGAAATGTGCAAGTCCTTAGAAGGTATGGGAGTGGAGACAGTAGTTTATACTGATATTTCAAAAGATGGCATGCTTTCAGGGCCAAATTTCAATATATATGAAGCATTATCCAAGGAAGTTAATATTAATATAATTGCCTCAGGGGGAGTTACCACTTTGGAGGATATAGGCAGATTAAAAGAAATGAACTTATATGGTGCAATTATAGGGAAAGCCCTATATGATAATAAATTAGATTTTAAAGATGCATTAGCCAAAGTTCGTCAACCTTAAAATATGAAAGGAGTCAGCATGAAAAAGACAAGAATTATTCCCTGCTTAGACATTCGAAATGGTAGGGTGGTAAAAGGTACTAAGTTTAAAAATATAAAAGATGTAGATGACCCGGTTAAATTAGCAAAGTTCTACAGTGAATCCGGGGCGGATGAAATAGTACTTTTCGATATAACCGCATCTAGTGAAGAAAGAAAAACATCTCTGAACTTTGTAAAAGATGTTGCAGAAGAAATCAACATACCTATTTGTGTTGGAGGTGGAGTTGGTAGTCTTGAAGATTTTGAATACATATTAAAAAACGGGGCAAACAAGGTATCTGTAAATTCTGCCGCCGTTAAGAATCCTTATTTAATAAAGGAAGCTGCTGAGGCTTTCGGTAGTGAAAAGGTTGTTTTGTCCATAGATGCAAAGAAGAATGAGGAAGGTTCTTGGAGCGTCTATGTTAAAGGTGGAAGAGAAAAAACTAGTTTAGATGCTGTTGATTGGGCAATAAAGGCTGTGGAGCTAGGAGCAGGAGAAATTGTAGTTAACAGTATAGACGAGGACGGTATGAAGAAGGGATACGACTTGGAGCTTATGAAAAAAATAAAAGAAAAGGTGACAGTACCTATTATTGCTTCTGGAGGAGCAGGAAAATATGAACATTTCTTAGATGCCGTTAAATATGCCCAGGTAGATGGATTATTAGCAGCTTCTGTATTCCACTTTGGAGAAATAAAAATTCCTGATTTGAAGAAGTACTTAATAGAAAATGGAATTGAATTATAGTAAGGTATATTATCTATTTGCAAGACAAAAGATGGATGTAAATGGAAGGTAAGGAAATGGATATAGATAAATTATTAAAGGAAATTAAATTTAATGAAAAAGGACTTATTGTTGCCGTGACCCAGGATTATAAAACTAATGAAGTGTTAATGGTTGCCTATATGAATGAGGAAGCTTTGGAAATAACACTAAAGGAAAAAAGGGTTTGTTATTTTTCAAGAAGCCGAAATAGTCTTTGGAGAAAAGGAGAGACATCAGGTCATGTACAAAAGCTAAAGAGCCTTTATTATGATTGTGATGGAGATGCTCTATTGCTAAAGGTTGAACAAGTGGGAAATGCCTGTCACACAGGAGCCTATTCCTGCTTTCACAACAAAGTGTACGAAGATGATATAGCTGATAAATCAATTATTAATAAAGTTTACAATCAGGTGCTTAACCGAAAAGAAAATCCTAAAGAAGGTTCCTATACCAATTATTTATTTAGTGAAGGACTGGATAAAATCCTTAAAAAAGTTGGAGAAGAAACATCGGAAGTAATAATTGGGGCTAAAAATAAAAATAAAGAAGAACTGATTTATGAAATGTGTGATTTAATATATCATTCCTTAGTCCTTATGGTGAATGAAGGAATAACCATAGAAGACTTGGAAAAGGAGTTAACTAAAAGACACAAATAAACTACACTTCCCCTTCAGGTTTATGTTTGAAAGGTTTACGGTTTTGGTATATATTGATATATCTTTAATAATTTCAGATACAATTAGAGAAAAATATTATTAATAATAGGAGGGTGTATTGAGAACAAGATTAACTGAACTATTAAATATAAAGTATCCTATATTACAGGGAGCTATGGCTTGGGTGTCCGAGGCCAACTTGGCTGCTGCAGTATCCAATGCAGGTGGAGCAGGGATTATAGCCACAGGTGGAAGAAATTTAACATGGGTTAAGGAACAGATAGATTTAGCAAGGTCCTTGACAGATAAGCCCTTTGGGGTAAATGTTGTACTAATGGACAGAAATAAAGAGGAAATCATAGATTTACTATGTGAGGAAAAAGTATCCTTTGTTACCTTGGGAGCAGGTAATCCTGTACCATATTTTGAAAAGTTAAAGAAGGCAGGAATAAAAGTAATTCCCGTAGTACCAAGTATAAGGCTAGCAAAAAGAGTTGAAGATAATGGAGCCGATGCATTGATAATAGAAGGAATGGAAGCGGGAGGCCACATTGGGAAAATAACCACCCTGTCCTTAATGACCCAGGTAATTCCGGAAGTAAAAATACCTGTTGTTGCTGCAGGAGGTTTTGCAGATGGCAGGGGATTAGCAGCTGCCCTGGTAATGGGAGCTTCAGGAATTCAAATGGGTACCCGCTTTTATGCATCCAAGGAATGTATTGCTCATATAAATGCCAAGAATGCAATTGTTAATGCCCAAGACACGGATACAGTAATTACTGGATATATGAGCGACCATTTAATAAGGGGAATAAAAAACAAAATGACTGATAAATATATTCAATTGGAAAAGGAAAATGCTCCATATGAAGAGTTGCATAATTTAAGGGTAGGAACAAGCAGGAAGGCACCTATTGATGGAGATGCGGACTGGGGACTGGTTCAGGCTGGCCAAAGTTTATCTGTTATAAAGTCCATTGAAACTTGTGAAGATATAATTAATGATATTATTAAGGGAGCAAGGGAAGCCATTAATAATTTAAAACCTTAATTCTACACTAACACTGGAACCCTGTCAACAAAAATTTGCTTTTTTTAGAAAAATGTGATACTATAAGCATATTCAGTACTGCTATGTGCAGGCAGAATATGCTGCTTTTTTTTGTGCCTGAAGACATCCTTATGTAAGCGAAAGAACTATTGGTTGGCAGATTAAAGGTAATAATATAGAGAGGTGAAGCGTTAATGAACTTAATTAACAAGGAAGTAGTGCATAAAAGTTTTGGGAAAGGAAAAATAGTTGATTTTGCTGATACTTATTTTGTAGTTAATTTTAAATCTGGAAGGAAATCTTTTATTTATCCGGATGCATTTGCAAGGTACCTGACTTTAGTTGATAAGAAGGCAAGTGAAGAAATTAACCGAGTACTAAAAAAACATATTATTAAACAAAAAGAAGAAGAAGAGAGAGTAGAACAGGAAAGAATTTTAGAATTAGAGAAAAGACAGCGCAAATTGGAAGTTGAAAAATATTTAAAAAATCATAGAATTCACCACAGCTCACAAGTAGCGTTTAATTGCCAAGAAGAAGAATTAGACAGTATTTTTTCTGAATGGAAAGTCTTTGTAGGAGCGATTAAAAGCGGAAAAAACCAGGGTAAACCTAATAAACTTGTACGTACTCATCAAAACAGTGCCTGTATTATAACTTTAAGTATACCTGGTATGGAAGAAAAAGACAGACCTATTGTAGGTGTATACATGGTGGAAGAAACTTTTGTTGGTAGAATGCGTGAAGACGGATATATTCCGGCTCATTCAAAATATAGAATTCGCCTAAAAGAAGAAGAATATAAAAAGTTACCTTTCTGGAAATACTATATAAATAACAGATATCCCAACAGCATGACTTGGAATTCTGGTAGATATCGCTATTTTGATAATATTTGGATGGCTCAGGTTTTAAGGGACATAGTTTCTATGAAAGAAGATGAAGAAAGAGATTTAGCTAAAGAATTCTTTGAATATTTTTGCTTAAAAAATCAAATTAATGAAAATGAAATACCCGAGGCTGGCGGGGTATTAATGCAAATAAAGTAAGACCATAGAATTGGGGGACATACTGAAGGTATGTCCCCCAATTCTTCTTATATTAATAGCCTACCTAGGGCATCTGCAGAAATCGTCATCATCTAATTCGTCTTCTAATAGGTTTAGCAAACATTCGAAAACGCATTCGCAGTCGCATCTTCTTCTGAAATCGCCACCGGGTCGCAAGCCTTCCCAGTTGCGTCTTTCACAGCATCGTCTGTTATCTCTATCATCTAATGCATCTTCTAATAAGTCAAGTAAGCATTCAAATACGCATTCGCATCTTCTTCCGAAGTCGCGGTCACGTCTTCTTCCGCCTCTTCCGGCAACATCATTACAATTATCAAAGCCCATAATAACACCTTTTCATTATGATTTAGGGTCAAGCCCATTACTATAGTATTCTAATAACGAAAAAGTGTGATAACTTGTCTATAGTTTATTTTGATTTTTTTGCTAAAGGATCTGAAAGCATTTCATAGCCTCCAGCAGCAGTTACTGTAATCATTATTGCATTTATAATTGTCAGCACAATATCTTGGGGGTTATTTCCCTGTCTTGCAAAGACAAAGGTCAATATTAGTGCTATTATAAAGCTGTAGATTCTTACGCAAGAATCCCCCCAACGGTTTTTTACCAAGGATTTTGTGAACTGGACTATTAGCATTGTTGTAGCCGTAAGTCCGGTAAATGTAGTTAGAACATCCAAAGTCATAAAATCATTGAACATATGCTCACCTCTTTTCCTAAAGCATTATATGCAGCAAGGAAAAGAAAATGAAGTACAGAAACACAGGAATAGTTTACTAAAATGCACCTTTTTTAGAAACCGAACTAATATTAAGTAATGAAGGCTTGTGGAAATAATAACCTTGCATATAATTTATACCTACTTCAATGCAGGCATCGGCGATTTTTTTGTTCTCCACACCTTCAGCAACGGTAACTATATTGTGAGTATTGAAAAAACTGACTATACTTTTTACAGCATCTTTTGCAATTTTACTGTCACCTATCTTATCAATTAAGGATTTATCTATTTTCACCGTATTCACAGGCAGTTCGCTTACATATTGATAAGAGGAGTATCCGGTGCCGAAATCATCAACGGCTATTAAAATTCCTTTTTCACTAATTAAAGATAAGTACTTTTCTACTCTTTCTCTGTCTATAATGGAGCTTTCCGTAATTTCAATCTGAATTCTACCCTTTTCTATATTGTGTTCAATAACTTTAGACAGCAAATATCCAACCGTTTCATCGTTAAAGTCCTTAGCAGAAAAGTTTATTGATAAAACAATGGTTCCTAGTATATTACTATTTATAACTTCAACAGCTGTATCGATCATATACCTGGTAAGATCTCCAATAAGCTCTGTATTTTCTATAACGGGAATAAAGTCTCCCGGAGAAATACATTTATTGTTATCAGCAAACCATCTGGCCAAAAGCTCTGCGCTGTATACCTTGTTGGTAGTTTGGCAGTAAATATTTTGTGCGGCAATTCTAATTTTGTTGTTTTCTAAGGCAGAACTGAAATTACTGGCTATATTCATTATATTTTTATAATAGTAATCTAAGTAAGTATTGTATTCAGCATATTTTAAATTATTGGAATGAGCATACTTCATTGCTATGAGAGAATGTCTTACCCCTTCTAATGTTTCATCTCCTGCTTTAAGGTAGGCGATTCCCATTATAGTTTCAATATAAATAGGTATTTCCTTAACTGTTAATAAGGTGTTTTTCATGGAGTCGGACATGGTAAGCACTTCATCTATAGTTTTTTCCCTGCTTAAATTTTGTCTGTTGTCAATAATTATAATAAAACTCATTCCTTCATGCTTGTACAAATCAACATCATCAAATCTGCTTATAAGGTCTTTTAATAATTGAGAGAACTTTATAACGATTTCCATGGTAAAGTCATAACCGAAGGCACTGATCATTTCATTATAACTTTTTACAGATAAGGAAACTATAGTCTTGGGATAGGAAGCTCTTGTTTCTGATTTCTTTAAAGATTGGATGTTTTTGAGCGTGGTAACAGAATCGTGGGTCAGTATGTCTGTGATATGTTCCTCATATTTTTTGTTAAATTCATGAAGTAATCCTAAAATAAAAGCAATGGTTATATAGGTAAACATTCTAACCAGCCAGTTAACTGGCTCTTGTGGAACATAGGGGGAAACACTTAAGGGCATAATAGGTCCCACTAAGAGGGCGCTGAAAACAGCATGAAGCATACCTTGATACTTGTCGGTAGTAGAGGATATTATGGATATGGGAATATACATAAGGTTTGCATATACCATTGCTGTACCACCGGTAAAATAAACAAGCACTGATATGATTATAGAAAGAATGTAGGATAATATAATAAAGAAAAATTTATATTTTCTTGTATTTTTTAAATCAAAAAGCTTAATATGCATAATAAACCCTCGCTACTTACATGCAAATAAATATTTTTCCAATATTATAGCATTTTTTCACAAACTAGGGAAGATGTAATTGCAAATTTTAGGGAAAAATGTCGTTGTATTTTTAAAGAAGCATTTTCAGCTACCATCTGGCAGCTATAGTTTTGTAATTGACAATAATTTTACAGTATGCTATTATCAAATTAGAATTAAGGCTTAATCATCTTTATTGGAGGAATGCAACTATTTTATAAGGAGAGGAATCATAGTGAAAGTTGGCGCGTCAGAACTCTTGGTAATATTTGTTGTAGCTTTGTTGGTCCTTGGGCCAGAAAAGATGCCCAAATATGCTAAGAAAGCAGGTAAGTTCTTAAGCTCTGTAAAAGTTTATGCAGATAAACTAACAGAAGATATTAATGAAAGTATAGTGGAACCTCTGGAAGAAGTGCAGAAACCTTTAATGGAAGCAGTGGAACCTATAACAACTATTACTAAAGATATTAAAAAGTCTGTAGACGACATTGGAAAACCTAAAAAGAAGGAAAGCGTTAAAGAAGAGTTGGAAAAAGAGGAACTGGAAAACAAAGAAGAAAAGTTCGAAAAAGTTGAAGAAACAGAAGAAACACAAGAAACAGAAGAAATACAAGAAACAGAAGAAATACAGGAAAAGCAGGAAGTACAGGAATCAATAGAATCATAATAACCAAAATGAAGCTTCAAATAACTAACTTTAGGAGGATAATATGTTTGGAAAAGTTTCAACACAGGAATTATTAATAGTATTAATTATTGTTTTAGTTATATTTGGACCAAAGCAACTGCCTAAATTAGGAAAAACATTTGGTAAGACTATCAAGGGTTTTAAAGATGGTATAGAAGAGGGATCAGAAGAGGACTCAGAAGAAATTTAATTTGGAGAAATAAAGTGATAAGACGAGCTGTTAAGAAGAAAGCTAAAAATTCAAGTGGCGAAATGGGTGTTATTGAGCATCTGAGTGAATTAAGAAAAAGAATATTTTTCGTCGTTATTATCTTTTTTATTATTACAGTTGTCGGCTTTAATTTTTGTGATGATTTAGTAGATTTACTTGTAAGAAAGGCAAATGCAATTGGTTATGAAATGGTCTACATTTCTCCTGGAGAGCTGTTTACCCAGTATATAAGGATGGCGGTAATAGGAGGGATTGTGCTTTCATCACCGGTAATTTTGTTTCAGACATGGCTTTTTATAAAACCTGCCCTTAAGAAAAATGAAAAAACTGTTGTGTTTTTATCCCTTATGGCAGGATTAGTTTGTTTTATTTTAGGAGCTTTATTTGCATTTTTTATTGTAGTACCCATTACGTTAAACTTTTTTCTAAGTGTAGATAAATTGCAATCGGTACAAGCTACAATAACGATACAGAATTATTTAAATTTTGTCATTACAACCTTGATTACCTTTGGTGTTATATTTGAAATGCCGGTTTTAACAATACTTTTAAGTCAATTAGGATTATTAAAACCGGAATGGTTAATTGGTAGTCGTAGAGTAGTAATTGTTGTAGTGTTTATTATTGCAGCGGTTATTACGCCACCAGATGTTATATCACAAATATTAGTGGCTATACCCATGCTAGTATTATTTGAAGTAAGTGTGGCACTGAGTAAAGCTATAAAAAGACGTAAGCAAGATCGTGAAGATGAAGAAGAATTTGATGACGAAGATTAAGAATAGAATTAAGGTTCAGTAGCGGCTACTGAACCTTTTAATATATCAGAATTTCCTATTAGAGTTTATGATTGCTTAATATTTTCCGCCTGGGTAATAAGCATACCTGCCAGCATAAGAGCACATCCTAAGTATCCTCTCAGAGGGAGAGTTTCATTAAGCAGCAACATTCCACCTATTGCGGCAAATACAGCTTCCATGCTAAGGGCTATGGCTGCGTGAGAGGGTTTGGCATGTTTTTGGCCTACAGCCTGTAAAGTATAGGCAACACCTGCGGACATTATACCTCCATAAAGGAGTGGAACCAAAGCATCCACAATTCCTGCCAAATTAACATCTTCAAAAATAAATGCAGTTATTAAGCTTAGTACTGAACAGGTGGCAAATTGGGCACTGGATAGTTTAATAGCATCCACATTTTTTACGAACCGATCTATTAATAGAATGTGGCTTGCCCAGAAGAAAGCCCCTATAGTTTGTAGTAAGTCCCCGAATTGTATGGTGAAGTCTTCATTAATACTTAAAAAATAAAGTCCTACTGCTGCTGTAATTGCACCTATCCATGTAGTAACGTGAGTTTTTTGCTTTAAAAATATTCCCAAAATAGGTACTAAGACAATGTACAGGCTGGTAATGAATCCTGCTTTACCGGCGGTAGTATAAATAAGTCCTACCTGTTGGAAAGATGCAGCTAAGAACAGTACACTTCCAGCCATCATTCCGGCCTTTAGGGTTGTTTTAAAATCTGCATCTAATTCTTCATTCTCTGATTTTTCTTTTCTATCGAAGAAATAGATTACGGGAAGCAAGGATATGCTACCTAGTGCAAACCTTATACCGTTGAAAGTAAATGCACCTACATGATCCATTCCCACTCGTTGAGCAACAAATGCAAAACCCCAAATCGCCGCTGTAAGCAGCAAAATAAATACAGCTCTTATTTCTTTTGACTTCATAGTAAACTCCTAAGTATGTTATTAATAATATTTTAACATAAAAAACATTTTTTTGCCAGTACTATGTTATTAAAACCAAATAGTCACCTGTAATATTCTGCCATTAAGGTTCGTAATCTTTTTATTGCCAAGCTCTTTAAGTTTATAACTGTACGGTATTTTAGGTTTAATTCATGGGCTATCTCTTTAATTGACATTCCTTTAAAATAAAATAAATATAATATTTTTTGCTGTTTTTCAGGCAGTTTTTCCATACATTTCATAAGAGTGTTTCTTTCTTCTATAGAAATAATTTTTTTCAGTTCATATGTTTTGGCCTTTGGTTCCTTTCTCATTTCTATTAAATTTTCAATGCTTATGGTGGTATTATTCTTATTTTTGAAATAATTTTTATAGAAATAATGAAGTTTAACCTGCACATACCTAAGATAATGTACATTTCGACTCTCTCTATATTCCTTTAAAGATTCCAAAATGACCATATAACCTTCCTGTACCAGATCTTCTACCAGGGGACTGGTAGGGTTGCAATACAGATATATATTTTTATAAATTAGTGGATTTAGCCTTTTTATCAATTTTTCCTGGAAAATCTTGTCCCCTTTTATGGCTTTCTGAATAATATAATTAATATCAGAATTCATTATTACCACCTATTAGATTTTTAAACATTATATTATTAAAAGTAAAATCTTGTTAATTGACAGTTGAACAAAGCAGGCAGTGGGTTAGTTAAAAAGTCCTTATATGTAATTCCTTATAAATTCAATATAAATACTAAAAAAGGATATGAGTTGTATGAAAAATATATTTAATATTAATGAAATAGAGGCCATGCTTCCCGTATATGTGAAAGATAAAGGAAATTGTACCGAAATTATTACAAAAGAAACATCTTTCATAAAAAATACCACAATTGAAACTTGTATAAAAAACTTGGCAGATTACTACAATATAAGTTTGTATCACAACCGCTTAAATTATGGACAAGAATTAGGTATTAAAAATAAAGTTCCTTTGGTTATAAATGAAAATTTAATATATATTTACATTAACGTAAGAGAACCTATGTTTAATCATGATGCAGCTTTTGGAATAATCGACGTAAATGCAATAAATTCAATATATGAAAAGGAAGGCAAGGCGGTCATTGAGATGAAATCCGGAAGAGTTATTCCTCTGCGGCAAAGTGTTAAATCCATGAAAAAGAACATGCTTAATGCAAGGATTGCTAAGGATATATATAAAGAAAAACACAAGATGACCTAACCTTGTTTCTCTAAAGAATGGTTAGTAGGTCATTCATAACATTTCCCTCTTCATATTCATGTCATAAATGATTTATTAGGGACATATACTGTAGTTAGGGGGGAAATGTTATGGATGAGAAAATAACACAGAGCTTAGTTCTTGAGAATAAGGAAGTATTAAATGTCACTGGTGTTGAAGGGGTGGATAACTTTAACGATGAGATAGTTGTACTAATTACTACAAAGGGTAAGCTTACCATAAGGGGAGAAAAACTAAACATAAGCAAACTGAATGTGGAAGAGGGAAAGCTTATGGTGAAAGGAGTTATAAATTCCATGGTTTTCTCTGAATATGAAGGTCAAAGAGAAAAGGTAAGCTTAGTTAAGAGATTATTCAAATAATATGGACTATCTACCTTATACTCAGGAATACATGCTTGCAGTGTCTGTTATGGCAGGCATGTTTTTAGGATTTATATGGGATATTTACAGAGTTATAAGACACTACGGCAAATTTAAAACCCTGGGAACCATAATCGGTGATATTTTATATTGGATTATCAGCATATACATAAGTATCCAATTAATTTTGGATATAAGTTACGGCAATGTAAGATTTTTTATATTATTAGGATTTGTGGCAGGAGCACTTTTATACTTTTATGGAATAAGTAGGTATATATTAAAAGTGCTTATATTTATTATTGATTTTATTTTGAAATGTATAAAAGCCATATATAATATTTTAATAATTCCTGCTAAGTATCTATTTAACAAGCTTAAGTCCCTCCTATACCCTCTTAAAGTAAAATATATTAAAGTGCGTGACAAAACAAAGAAAAGATATAAATTTATGAAGTATAAGCTAAAAAAGGTTTCCAAAAACAGAAAAATGAGATATAATAAGAGAAAAAGAAAGGAGCTAAAGAAACTTGAACGAAGAGCAAAAAATCATAGAATTAAAGAAAAAAATTAACCATTATGATTTTCGTGCCCGAGAAAAACAAATCAAGGAAGAAAAAAGACAACAAAAGTTAAATGCTCCTGTTAAGAAAAAAAGAAGGTTTAATATTATTAAATTTCTTTTTGTTGTTTTTGTTTTGTATTTTGCTTATACAGCTTTTAATCAATATGAAATGTTGGCAGACTTAAACAAACAAATAAAAGAAAAAGAGGCCATAAAAGCAAAAGTAGAAAAGGAAGCCTTAGAACTTAAGAGGGATGTTGAAAAGTTACAGGATGAAGAAGCCCTTATGGAAATAATAGAAAAAATTGCAAGAGAACAGTATAAAATGGTGAAGCCTAACGAAACCATTTATATAGACAAAAACAAGAATGACAACAAGCTGATTCAGGGTATAGGTGTTGAAGAAGAGCTAAAAAATAATTAATATAGTAGGAGCATATTTTGACAGTATTTTACAATCATATTTGCTACCATGTTTAAGAGGTGGGAACTATGATTGAAAAAACACAAGAAAAACAAACTATGCTCATTTTAAATATTATTAAAAAAGAATTAAAGCACATCAAAGAAAATTGGTTACTATTTTTGGTGTGTTTTTTTATTTCAAGACAAAATATAATTGATGAATTATTTCCTTTTTCAATAGTAGTTTTAAGTACTTATTGCCATATAAGAGGCCCTTGGATATCTATATTGCTGGTAACCTTAGGGGGAATTATATCTGTAAGATTTGATTTTGATTACACAGTAATGTTAACAGCCATATACCTATTCTTTTATAATTTTCGCAAGGAAGGGAAAAAATCAATTATCTTAATTTCAGCATATTCTGCCGCAGTTTTATTTTTTTCTAAAACGGCTATATTAATGGCAGACGGTTTCAGTCTAAACAGCTTGCTTCTTAATATATTTGAAACATTATTTGTATTTAGCGCCATAATTCTGACTAATGAAGGAATAAACACGTTTAATAATATAAGAAAAGGCGTTAAAAAGGAAAAGGTAAATAAATTAAAAAAGAAAAAAACTGAACCTGTCCATGAACTTGTAAAAAAAGAAGATGTAAAAAATGAAGCTGCCCCCACTTCTTATGAAACAAGAATCACAGTAGGTAGACAATCTAAGAAAGGCAAGTATTTAAGTTTAGTATCCCAGGAAGCCAAAGATAAAATACGGGAACAGCTTCTATGGCAAAATATTAATTTAAAATTTATTGAAGTGATACCTCACAGGAATTCTTCCATCCTATTAAGCGTAACTGTAAAAACTGATAAATCCGCAGAAGAGGCGGAGGTAGCAATCGCCCTAATAGTAAGAAATGTATGTGGATTAAAACTCAGGTGTGTTGACAGAATAATAATTTCTCCTAATTACTACGTTATTAAATATAAAAATATTAAGAAGGTTAAAATAAGAACTTATACTGCCCAGGCAATAAAGGACGGATCTTCTGTATCTGGCGATAATTATGAATATGCCGGGAGAGGGGACAAGTATTATGCCGTTCTTTGTGATGGCTTAGGTTCAGGGGAAGAGGCTTATTTGGAAAGCAACAGTGCCTTAGATCTTATGTCTAAATTTTTGTATTCAGATTTTACGGAAGAGCAAATTCTAAAGACTTTAAATTCTGTGCTCATGATTAAGTTAGGAGATGAAAGATACGTTACTTTTGACTTTGCAGTAATTGATTACGGTGCAAAAGAGCTCAGGTTGTACAAGGCTGGGGCAGCACCATCATATATTATTAGAGGAAGGAATGTAGATAAAATAAGTGGTAAAAGTCTGCCCTTGGGAATATTGGATAATTTCGAATACAGTTCTTTCAAAAAAGAAATTGCCTTAGGAGATATAGTAGTGATGGTAACGGACGGAATCATAGATTCTATAAGCCTTGATCCTAAGAAATCCTTAGATAAATATTTAGAATTTATCGCCCATAAGGACCCCCAAACTATTGCCAATTCTATACTAAGTTATGCTTTGAGAGGCCAAGACAAAATTATTGATGATATGACAGTCCTTGTAACAAAAATAGGGTAGACCTTACTCGTGCATACCACGGAAATTTTATTGGCGCAAAAAAACTTCAGGATGTATTAAGAAAAATCTCTTGGTTGTGTACACAAAAGTGGGACTGCACCATTTGATGCTTTTTATGAAGCTGGGCAATACATTGACAAGAAAGGTTTAGTTTTTATGAATACCTCGTCGTATGATATTGTGTCAGTAACTGCAAAGGTTGCAGGAGGTTGTCAGTTGGTAGTCTTTACGACCGGTTTAGGAACTCCTCTTGGGAATCCAGTCGCTCCTGTTATAAAGGTTACAGGTAATAAACATACTTACGAATTCTTAAATGATATTATTGATTTTTCAACTCATCAAAGTATTTCTGGCGAGAAAAGTTTAGAAGAATTATCAGATGAGCTTTTTAAATTTATATTAGATGTTTCAAATGGTAAAGAAGTAATCGCAGAAAAAATTGGTTCTGGATACGTAGCTGTAAATCAGGTACATAGTTGTTGCTAATGGAGAATATACAAAATTATTTAAACAGCCAATATTTAAGGGATATCGTCATGATATCCCTTAGATTTTAACCTGCTTTACATGTTTTTTGAACCAATATATCTCATGGTATCATTAAATCTTATATGTTTTCCATAAAGCGTTTCATGAGATATTCGATATTCTCACTAGCTCTTTTCAGTTCTTCTTTCAGGCTTCAATGATTACACAAAACCCCGGTTATTTAATTTCAAAATATATTTTTAAAATACCATTTTTGTGGTATAATTTATGCTAAGGTGAGCTAGTATGTATAGTTTAGTAAAGAAAAATATTATTGAAAAAAAATTAATAGAGCCAGGGGATAATATTTTATTAGGATTGTCCGGGGGACCGGATTCTGTATTTTTATTCTATAATTTAATAAAATTAAAGGAAATGTTAAGCTTCAATTTGTATGCTTCCCATATAAACCATATGTACAGAGGGGAAGATGCAATGGCTGATGAAGAATTCGTAAGATCCCTGTGCAAGAAACATGGTATTAAACTTTTTGTAAAAAGAAAAAATGCAACAGAATATGCCAAGGAGCTTAAAGTTACTGAAGAAGAAGCAGGTAGAGTTTTAAGGTACACTTTTTTTAATGACAATTTAAAGGAAGTAGGAGGAGGGAAAATAGCCCTTGCTCACCATTTAAACGACCAGGCTGAAACCGTCCTTCAAAGAATAATTAGAGGTACGGGTATTGACGGTTTAAGTGCCATGTCTTTTAAAAATAACAATTTAATAAGACCAATACTTAATGTTCCCAAAAACGAAATAATGGACTATCTTCATGCTAATAATTATGATTATTGTATTGATATTACCAATAGTCAGGACATATATGGCAGAAATAAAATCAGGCTCAATTTAATTCCCTATTTGGAAACCTTTAATCCCAATATTCAAAATTCCCTTTACAGAATGTCTCAGGCTATGGAAAGGGACAAAAAAATAATATCAAAATATGTGGAGCTTAAATTTAATGAAGTTTTAAAGAAGAAAGACTCCAATACTATTACCCTGTGCTTAAACAAACTTAAAGATATGGATGAGGCAGAAGCAGGAAGGACTATAAGGAGAGGGATTGAAGAATTAAAAGGAAATACTGTAAATATTGAGATGAAGCATATTGATAGTGCAATAGAGTTAATAAGGTCGGGTAAGACTGGCAAAAAAATTAATTTGACAGAAGGTATTACAATTGAGATTAGCTATGATGATTTATTGATAAATAAAATGGTTGAAAATGTTCCTGATTTTGAATATAATATAGTCTTAAGCAAATTAATCCATATTAAGGAAGTCAACAAATACTTGTTTTGTAAGCTTATAGAGCCTAAGGATGCTGTTATAGAGGATAAAAACAGCATCAATATTGATTATGACCTTGTAAAGGGAGACCTGAAGGTAAGAAACAGAAGGCCTGGTGATAAAATGGTACCTTCTGGTATGAAGGGGAGCAAAAAAATCAAGGATATTTTTATAGACTTGAAAGTTCCAACAAAGGAAAGAAACAGCAAATTAATTATTGCAGACAATGAGAATATTTTATGGCTTGAAGGCTTTAGGATTCACGATAGATACAAAGTATCACCAAAGACGAAAAAAATTCTTAACATTTCAATAGGGAGGCAAAATGAATAAAGACATTAAAAAAATACTCATTGATGAAAAAGAACTACAAGCAAAGATAGCAGAATTAGGAGAAAGAATTACGGAAGATTACAAGGATAAAAATTTATTAATAGTATGTGTATTAAAGGGAGCAGTAATTTTTGTAAGTGATTTAATAAGAAAGATTGATTTACCCTTGGATATTGACTTCATGGCAATTTCCAGTTACGGTTCTAATACGGAATCCTCGGGAGTTGTAAGAATACTTAAAGATTTAAATGTTAGTATTGAAGGTAGACACGTATTAATTGTTGAGGATATTATTGATTCAGGGCTTACACTAGCCTACTTAATCGAAAACCTTAAAACAAGAAGGCCTGAATCTCTTGAAATATGTACCTTGCTTGACAAACCAGACAGAAGGACTATCGATTTGGACATAAAGTATAGAGGTTTTCAAGTTCCTGATGAGTTTGTAATAGGTTACGGTTTAGATTATGCGGAAAAATATAGAAATCTTCCCTATATAGCAGTTTTAAAGGAAGAAGTATATCAATAATTTAGGATCAGTGTATTGTGTTGAGTTTATTTTTATGTTACAATTTTATTAAAGAATAGTCATTTAGACAAGAGGAGGCACTAATTGAAAGGTTTTATGAGAAGTATCGCTATGTACATTTTAATATTCGTAGTGATCATTCTGCTGGTTCAAAGCATGGTTGAACCTACTCAGGATGCTCAAAAAATAAGTTATAGCGAACTCATACTTCAACTTCAAAATAATAATATAAAATCATTATCTTTTACTGAAAGCGAAGTAAGTGGTGTATATAAAGACGGAACTACTTTTACGTCCTACGTTCCTACAGTATTTTTATTTTCATCAAGCTTCTATGATAAATATTTGGCTGAAAAAGTTGAAGCTGGTGAAATAGTTATAGAAGGAGAAAAGGTACCAGCCACACCCTTGTGGATTCAAGCATTGCCAACTTTAGGAATGTTGGTATTGCTAGGCGTTTTATGGTATGTATTCATGAAACAATCTCAGGGCGGGGGAACAGGTAAGGCTATGTCCTTTGGAAAAAGCAGGTAAGGCTATGTCCTTTGGAAAAAGCAGAGCTAAAATGGTTAAGGACGATGACCCCAACAAAAAAGTAACTTTTGCCGATGTAGCTGGACTTGATGAAGAAAAAGAAGAACTTAGTGAAATAGTAGATTTTCTTAAAAATCCTGCCAAGTTCGTGAAGTTGGGAGCACGTATACCTAAAGGTGTATTGCTTGTAGGACCTCCCGGAACGGGAAAGACATACTTGTCAAAATCAGTTTCTGGAGAAGCAGGAGTACCTTTCTTCAGTATAAGCGGTTCAGACTTTGTTGAAATGTTTGTAGGTGTGGGAGCATCCAGGGTAAGAGATTTATTTGATCAGGCTAAGAAAAATGCCCCATGTATTATATTTATAGATGAGATAGATGCAGTTGGAAGAAGAAGAGGTGCAGGCTTAGGTGGTGGCAACGACGAACGAGAGCAGACATTGAACCAATTGTTGGTTGAAATGGATGGCTTCTCAGGTAATGAAGGAATTATAATCATAGCTGCTACAAACAGGCCGGACATTTTAGACCCGGCATTATTAAGACCAGGAAGGTTTGACAGACAAGTACATGTAGGACTTCCTGATGTAAAAGCAAGGGAAGAAATCTTAAAAATTCACGTTAGAAAGAAACCCCTTGCAGATGATGTGGATTTGGGAATAGTTGCAAAGAGAACTCCCGGATTCACTCCTGCAGACTTGGAAAATGCAATGAATGAAGCAGCCCTTCTAACAGCAAGAAAAAATGAAACAGTTATTACCATGGAAACTATAGAAGAAGCAATAACAAAGGTTATTGCAGGCCCTGAAAAGAGAAGCAAGGTAATAAGCGAGAGCGAGAAGAGACTTACGGCTTACCATGAAGCGGGTCATGCAGTTGTTGCAAGACTTTCATCCAACAAGGATCCTGTTCATATGATTACGATTATCCCCAGAGGAGGAGCAGGAGGATTTACAATGTATCTCCCAGAAGAAGATAAGTCTTATCGCTCAAAAACGGAAATGGAAGAAAGTATCGTAAGATTGTTGGGAGGAAGAGTTGCAGAAAAATTAGCCCTTAACGATATTTCCACAGGCGCTTCTAACGATTTGGAAAGAGCAACGAAAATTGCCAGAGCAATGGTTACAACATTCGGAATGAGTGAAGAGTTAGGCCCCATGACTTATGGAACCAGTGATGATGAAGTGTTCTTAGGTAGGGACTTTAACAAAATAAGAAATTACAGTGAGGAAGTAGCTGCCAAAATAGACAGGGAAATGCGTAAAATTATAGATAATGCCTATAATAAGACTGAAAAACTTCTGAGCGAAAACATGGAAAAACTTCATAGAGTGGCTCAGGCCCTTTTAGACAAAGAAACCATAACTGGCAAGGAGTTTGAAATACTCTTTGAGGAAGGAAGTATCAACTAATATATATGTAAGTATGAACGACGAAAGTCGTTCTTTTTTTGAAAAAAACTATGTTATTAAAAAAAACTATGTTATAATTAGTTGTTGAGTTATAATTAATTGTATTGCAAAGGAGTGATGAATATGGATTCTGAACCTTTACCGGAACGTATAATTGTTAATAGGCATAATAATCTTATTGGGGAAACCATATTCATTACAGAGGTTTCCTTGATAGGCTATTGAACAAAAAAATATAGCCAAAGGAGGCGACGCAAAATGACAGAAGAAAGGGTTTTGGAATTAATTGAGCAGAAAAATTATATTGACTTAAAAAAAGAACTATCTGAGATGAATGAAGTAGATATTTCAGAAATATTAAATGCTTTAGATTCTTCTATTACACTGCTTATTTTCAGAATGCTGCCTAAGGATACGGCAGTAGAAGTTTTCGCTCATTTTTCACCAGAACAACAAGCTGGTATTATTAACGCCGTATCAGATAAGGAATTAAAGTTCATACTGGATGAGTTATTCTTTGATGATATGATAGATTTGATTGAAGAAATGCCGGCTAATATAGTAAATAAAATTTTAGCTAACTCAAGTGCTGATGAGAGAAAACTAATTAATCAATTCTTGAAATATCCTGCCCAATCAGCAGGAAGTTTAATGACCATTGAATACGTTGATCTTAAGAAGAACATGACAGTTCAGGAAGCATTAAACCATATCAAAGAATACGGATTAAGCAAAGAAACTATTTATACATGCTATGTTACTGACAATAACAGAAAACTTATAGGAATAGTTTCTTTAAGAAACTTGGTTGTAGCAGAGACAGATAAATATATTTCAGATATTTTACATGAAGAAGTTATTTATGTAGAAACCCACGATGACCAGGAAACGGTGGCAAATATTTTTATAAAGTATGGTTTCATGGCACTGCCGGTAGTTGATAAAGAAAAAAGGCTAACAGGTATTATTACTTTTGACGACATTATGGACGTAATGGAACAAGAAGCTACGGAAGACTTCCAAATAATGGCTGCCATGGCACCTTCGGAAGCTGCTTACCTGGATTCAGGTGTATTTGAATTAGCAAAACAAAGAATTCCCTGGCTTTTGATATTGATGATAGCTGCAACAGTAACAGGGCGCATTATTACTAAGTTCGAAAGTCTTTTAAGTACAATGGTAGTACTTACAGCATTTATTCCCATGCTTATGAATACAGCCGGAAATTCTGGTAATCAGGCTTCTACTCTTATAGTACGTGGATTGGCAACTGATGAAGTTGCTTTAAAGGATGCATGGAAAGTTTTATGGAAGGAATTCAGAATAAGTATAATTGCAGGTGTTTTTTTGGCAACTGTAAATTTTGCAAAAAACATGCTGTTTGATAGATTAGGATTATTGATATCCCTAACCATATCCCTAACTGTTGTAGTAACTGTTATGCTGTCTAAAATGATTGGTGGAATTCTTCCCCTTATTGCAAGAAAACTTAAATTAGACCCCGCTATAATGGCAGGTCCTTTAATTACAACCTTAGTAGATGCATTAACATTAATGGCTTATTTTGCCATTGCTTCGACACTACTATTGTAAAAAATTACTGAGTGTTCATGTGAACACTCAGTTTTAAGGTGAGTATATGCAGGTTGGAATAGTTAAATTAAAAAAGTATGTTTTGGGAATTGCTGGTGTAATCGCTTGCATTCTTTTTATGTATGTTTTTAAAGCCCCGGTAAGTTTGCAAATTCGGGCAATTGAAGCAGGAAGTAGCGGTCAGGAGGCTATGATAGTTTTAGGCATTACTTTTCTTTCTATTGCCTGGTGGGTAGGTGAGGTAGTCCCTGAATGGCTTACTTCCATTGTAATGATGATTTTGTGGGTACTTTTTGGTAAAGTCCCTTTTAATGTATCCTTTTCATCTTTTGCAGGTCAGTCTGTCTGGCTAATTGTGGGGGCATTCTGTTTAGCCAGGGCAGTCACTAAGACAGGATTATTTGAACGTATTGCCTATTTATTGATTAAAGCCTTTTCGCCTACATTTAACGGACAAGTTTTAGCCATGCTTGTGGTTGGAACTATCTGCTCCCCCTTAATACCAAGCGTTACAGCAAAAACGGTTTTAGGATCAACTATTGCATACAATGTGGCTAACGCCATGGGATACGCGGAAAATAGCCGGGAAAGATATGGGATTTTCCTGGCATCCTGGTTCGGATTCGGACTTACCGCATGTGCTTTTAAAACGGGAAGTATTCAAGGATATACTCTCTACGGAGCCCTTCCCTATGAGGTAAGTTCTAAGTTGTCTTTTGCAAATTGGTTTGTTGCTATGATACCCTGGCTTGTAATTCTCCTTATATGTTCATATTTTGCTTTAAAACTTTTATACAAACCTAAGAGGGAACACCTGTTAAAGAGCAATAGTATCTTAGATTATGATAAATTCGGTAAGATGAGCAATGAAGAAAGGGCAACGGCTGCTATATTGTTTTTTACCATTATTTTATGGATACTTGAGATTAAATTAAATATTAATGCTTCAATCACTGCCCTGCTTGCTGCCTTCTTATGTTTTCTATTTAAGATTTTAGATACTAAAGAATTATCAACTGCTGTCCCATGGGATATGGTTATTTATCTTGGAGGCGTACTTAATTTAGGCAATGTCTTTGCAATGGTTGGACTTGATACATGGTTACAGAATATTGTAAGTCCGTTTTTTGAAAATATAAATAATATTTATTTAATCATAACACTTATTATTGCTGCTGTATTATTAGTACGGCTAATACTTGTTTCACAGAATGCCACAATTGTAATTATGCTGACCGTACTGTCTCCGGTTTTGAAACCTTTCGGTATGAGTCCTTTTATTGTTGGAATGATTATTTATACAGTTCAACCATGCTGGTTTCTTCCCTATCAGAATGTTATTTTTTCTGCAGGATTAAACTTAGCTGGTATGAATAATATAGATTATAATAAAACTATGAAGGCATGCTTTGCATACGAAATTATAAATTTTATTGCAATTTTTGCCAGCATTCCCTACTGGAGGTTATTGGGGTATATGTAATGAAGTTCAGGTAAGGGATTATGATAAAGACATCCTATAAGTCATATTAAGAGTTAATTTTGCAAGAAAAAAATAAAAAAAATCATTTATTCAAGATATATTGCAAAACTATCTAATTAATATTAATATATAACTAGATTAATCTTAGGGAGGTACCAATGTTAGAAAAAGAGAAACTATCCCATATTAATGAATCTAAAAAGAAATGGGAAGAAAATGTTTTAGCTAAAGCCTTAAACAAGGCACCTGAAAGAAAAGAAGAGTTTAAATCTGGTTCAGGGCTTAAGGTTAACAGGCTATACACACCTGAAGATATAGCTAATATTGATTATGAAGAAGAAATAGGATTTCCAGGACAATATCCCTTTACTAGGGGGTATCAACCAACCATGTACAGGGGAAGACTCTGGACTATGCGTATGTATGCAGGCTTTGCAACTGCCGAAGAATCCAACAAAAGATACAAGTACTTAGTGGAACAGGGCTCTACTGGATTATCGGTGGCTTTTGACCTGCCTACCCAAATAGGATATGATTCGGATCACCCCTTAGCCCAGGGAGAAGTGGGAAAAGTTGGTGTTGCCATAGACTCCTTAAAAGATATGGAAATATTATTTGATGGAATTCCCTTGGATAAGGTAAGTACATCCATGACCATTAATGCTCCTGCAGCAGTTCTATTGGCTATGTATATAGCAGTTGCAGAAAAGCAGGGAGTATCTACAGATAAGTTAAGAGGAACTATCCAAAATGACATTTTAAAGGAATATATTGCAAGAGGAACTTATATTTTTCCAACAGAACCATCTATGAGACTAATAACAAACATATTCGAATATTGTTCAAAAGATGTTCCAAAATGGAATACTATAAGTATTTCCGGATACCACATCAGGGAAGCCGGTTCAACTGCAGCGCAGGAAGTAGGCTTCACTTTAGCAAACGGTATAGCCTATGTGGAAGCAGCTGTTAATGCAGGTCTGGACGTAGATACATTTGCACCAAGACTATCTTTCTTCTTTAACTCCCATAACGATTTGTTTGAGGAAGTTGCCAAATTCAGAGCAGCAAGAAGATTATGGGCTAAAATTATGAAAGAAAGATTCAAGGCTAAAAATGAAAAGTCCATGATGTTGAAATTCCATACTCAAACTGCAGGATGCACTCTTACAGCTCAGCAGCCGGATAACAACATTATAAGAGTAGCTATGCAGGCATTGGCAGCGGTACTTGGCGGTACACAATCTCTACATACTAATTCAAGAGATGAGGCCTTGGCTCTTCCAACAGAAGATTCTGTTACTATTGCTTTAAGAACCCAGCAGATTATTGCCAATGAAACAGGAGTGACAAACACTGTTGACCCCTTGGCAGGTTCCTACTATGTGGAAGCGAAAACAAAAGAAATTGAAGAAAAAGCAATGGAATATATTACAAAAATTGATGAACTAGGTGGAGCTGCAAGAGCTATAGATTTAGGATATATTCAAAAAGAAATTTCAGACGCTGCATATCAATATCAAATGGAAGTTGAGTCCTTAGAAAGAATAGTGGTTGGTGTTAACAAGTACCAGGTAGAAGAAGAACCACCAAAGGGACTTCTGAAGGTTGACCCGGTAGTTGCAGAAATGCAGAAAAAGAAAATTAACGAAGTGAAAGCAAAGAGAAACAATGAAGCTGTTGCTGAAAAATTGGAATTACTCAAGAAAGCTTGCCAAGGCACTGAAAATGTAATGCCATATATACTAAGTGCAGTTAAAGAATACGCTACCTTAGGTGAAATATGTGGCGTAATGAGAGAAGTGTTTGGAGAATATGAGCAAGCAGTATTGCTTTAGGAGGAGAGAATATGAACAGACCAATAAGAGTATTAGTAGCAAAGCCCGGTCTTGATGGGCATGACAGAGGCGCAAAAGTAATAGCGAGAGCCCTGAGAGACGCAGGTATGGAAGTTATTTATACAGGGTTGAGACAAACTCCTGAACAAATAGTTGCAACGGCAATACAAGAGGACGTTGATGTTATAGGATTAAGTTTATTGTCAGGAGCACACAATTATTTATTCCCAAGAGTTGCAGAACTATTAAAAGAAGAAGGAGTAGATGATGTTCTGTTAATAGGAGGAGGGGTAATCCCCAATGAGGATATACCAGGACTTAAGGAAGCAGGTATATCAGAAATATTCACACCGGGAACTCCTACAACAGAAATGATTGAATATATAAAAAATAATCTAAAAAGATGATGCCCTAACCCTATTTTTGACAGAGTGAGAGACAGACAGGTTAGGACGTAGATTGGTGGTATAAATGTCATATATGAAATTAATTGAAAATATGCTAAAGGGTCAAAAAAGAGCATGTGGTAAACTAATAACTATAGTGGAAAACGAACCTGAGGAAGCAGAAAAAATTTTAAGAGAAATTCACCAATATACGGGAAAGGCCCACATAATCGGTATAACAGGCCCACCCGGTGCCGGCAAAAGCACTCTAACGGACAAAATGGTTAAAGCCTTGATTAAGGAAGGAAATAAAGTTGCTGTAATTGCTATTGATCCTACCAGTCCCTATACAGGAGGTTCTATATTGGGAGACAGGATTCGTATGCAGGACTTAGCGTTAGATCCTAATGTCTTCATAAGAAGTATGGGAACTAGGGGGCACTTAGGAGGTTTATCCAAATATACCAAGAATGCTTTAAAAGTATTGGACGCTGCAGGATATGACTATATAATTATCGAAACGGTAGGGGTAGGGCAATCGGAAGTAGATATAGTAAAGATTGCTGACACCATAATTATGGTGATGGTCCCTGGTTTAGGTGACGATATACAGTCTATAAAGGCAGGTATAATGGAAATAGGAGATATTTTTGCCGTTAATAAAAGCGATTTATTTGGAGCAGACCGGACAGCAACAGAAATAAACATGATGCTTGATTTAAGTATGGATATGGAAAGAAGACCTCCTGTGGTTAAAGTAGTGGCTGCCAAAAATGAAGGTATTGATGATCTTATTAATGAAGTTAGGGAGCATATCAATTACCTTAAAAAAAGCGGCAAATTTGAAGAAAGACGAAAAAACAATTTAAAATTGGAAGTTGTTGAACTTATTGAGGAAGAACTTAGAAAAATTGTTATTTCCCACACAGATAAGGAAAGCAAATTAGATGGAGAAGTAGTTGATATTTTAAATAAAAAGAAAAATGTATATGAAGTAAGAGATGAGTTTCTGGGTAAACTTAACAGAAGCCCCAATTGAAGGAGTAGGAGGAGAAGATGGTTAAAAAGATAGATCATATTGGTATCGCAGTTAAAAATTTAGAGGAAACATTAAATTTCTACGAAAATATATTGGGATTAAAATCAGAAGGAACAGAAGTTGTTGAGGAGCAAAAAGTAAAGGTGGCTTTTTTACCCATTGGGGATACGGAAGTAGAGTTGTTGGAATCAACAGAAGAAGACGGCCCTATAGCAAAATATATTGCCAAAAATGGAGAAGGGGTACAGCATATAGCCTACAGAGTTGATGATATTGAAAAAGCCATTGCTGAAATGAAAGAAAAAGGAATCAGAATGATTGACGAAAAACCCCGTTATGGAGCAGGGGGAGCAAGGATAGCATTCTGCCATCCTAAGAGTACTTTCGGAGTTTTAATAGAGCTTTGTGAAAGAGATTAAACCAAAAGGAGATTCTTCACAGGAAGAATCTCTATATTTTTACAGCAGATTATACAAGCCTAATGTTTTTAGGTGGTTATGTTTTTCTGTTAATACATTTTCCAAACTAATGTCAAGGGCTTCGCACATGGAAGCTAAGTAGAACAAGAGTTCACCCATTTCTTCTATTATTTTATCTCTGCATTTGGGACATAATTCACCTTCAATATGTGTATCCAATTCTTGTTGGTTTTCCTCCAAGGATTTATGAGGTGAAAAAATTTGTTTTGTACCATGTATTTCAATGCATCCGCAATGGGTGGCAGACTTAAAAACAGCTCTGTTAAGCATGGATGTTTGCTCAGCCAACTTTGTTACAATATCTAGTATGCTTTTATTTAATAACTGCAGTTCAGATGTTGTTTTTTGAAACTCACTACATCGGCATGACATGATTTCAACTCCCTTCACATAAATTATACTTAAAGACAAGCTGCAATGTCAAATACTTTATTGTTTTATAATTAGCATAAAAATTTATATATGGAATAAAATATAAAGAGTACATATATGGGGGGATTGTATGAAGAGAATAGTTTCCATAGTTGCTATATTAGTTTTCATCGCTGCAATTTTGTTTTTTTTCAGATACTTCAGAGGAAAGGGTGTACAAAACGTGAGTTTTGATACTATTGATCCTGAAAATATACCTAGACAAATTACTGAAGTGCTGCCTAACTATAGGATGAAAGAAAAAGCTTTAGTATGTAGAATAAACGATGAAATCTTTGTTGTGGTGACAAGGGGAGAGAAAAACACCGCAGGATACGAAGTTGAAATAGATAAAATTACACTGAGTGTTGATGACGGTGAAAGGGTTCTTACAGTTTATGCCCAGTACAAAGATCCTAAGCCGGGAGAAGTAACTGCACAAATTCTCACCTATCCTTTTGCTGTTGTAAAAACCGACTTGGATGAATTGCCTCAGAAGGTAATTTTAGAAAGAGAGTACAAAAACTGAAAGTCTAATTAAAGGACTGTCCCTTTTGAGATTTTACGCAAAATCTTAAACGGGACAGTCCTTTTTTAATTTTGAAATTTTTTTATACTACAGCCCATATATTTTAATAAATGTAAAAAAAAAACATACCAATTTTCTTAAAAATAAAGTAAAATATTATAATAATGGTTGAAATTTTGTCGTATTGTGTTATATTAAGTACTAAGAGGTGGAACCTGTGATTGAGTTTAATAATGTAACAAAAATATATAAGAAAACTTTTACCGC